>Ga0247809_1000086_pt1 | contig 54732 bp, 37 predicted proteins | sample UWRJL104311B1_FD_180951 | JGI IMG/M metagenome (GOLD analysis project Ga0247809, IMG submission 180951) | Plant litter microbial communities from Arlington Agricultural Research Station in Wisconsin, United States - UWRJ-L104-311B-1 | ecosystem: Environmental > Terrestrial > Plant litter >... | reverse complement strand
TCCATCAACGGATATATTATCGTATAATTCCTGAATGCTTTTTCCTTTTTGAGGCGGAATAATTTCAAATGAGAATAATGTTTTTCCTTTGGCGTTTTCTATATGTTCTGTTACTTTCATTGTAAGTCTTAAGGTTTGAATGTCGAAAGTCGAAAGTCACGTCCTTTGAGACTTTATGACTTTTGACTTTATGACTATATTTTAGTCTGCTATATTAGGATTCAGCCATTTCATGGCATAATCTGTTGGAACGTTGCGTCGTTTGGCGTAATCAACCACCTGATCTTCTTTTATTTTTCCTAGCCCGAAATATTTGCTTTTCGGATTTCCAAAATAATATCCTGAAACGGAGGAAGCCGGCCACATCGCCATACTTTCAGTCAGCGTTACACCAATTTCTTCGGCTACATTTAAGAGTTTCCAGATTGTTGGTTTTTCCAAATGGTCTGGACAAGCCGGATAACCAGGTGCTGGACGAATTCCTTTATAATTTTCTTTAATTAATTCTTCGTTTGTTAAAGATTCTTCTGTATCATAACCCCAAAAATCTTTACGTACTTTTTCGTGAAGATATTCGGCGAAAGCCTCAGCAAAACGATCGGCAAGCGCTTTCACCATAATAGAATTATAATCATCTAAAGCTGCCTCAAATTCCGCTGCCCATTCGTCTACACCAAAACCGGTTGTCACGCAAAATGCACCCATATAATCCGTTATTCCGCTTTCTTTTGGAGCGATAAAATCGGCCAGAGCCATATTTGGTGCTCCTTTAGTTTTTTGCGACTGCACACGAAGCGTTAAAAATTTCTCTAAAACTTTTCCGTTTTCATCACGCAATTCGATATCGTCGTCGTCAACCTGATTACAAGGAAAAATTCCGTAAATTCCTTTTGCTTTTAGTTTTTTCTCTGCCAAAATTACTTTTAACATTTCCTGAGCATCAGCAAAAACAGATGTCGCTTGTTCACCCACAACCTCATCAGTTAAAATGGCCGGATATTTTCCATGCAATTCCCAAGTTTGAAAAAATGGAGTCCAGTCAATATATGGTTCTAAAACATCCAGTTCAACTTCAACAATTTGCGGACCTATTACTTTTGGTTTAATTGGTTTGTATTCAGACCAATCCAATTGCAATTTATTTTTACGAGCATCTTCAATAGTAAGGAAATTTTTATCTCGTGAACGATTTAAAAACGTTTCTCTAAAAGCATCGTATTCTGCGCGGATATCGCTTGCATATATTTTTCGGTTATGATCTAAAAGATTTCCTGCAACGGTAACGGCGCGCGAAGCATCGTTTACGTGAATTACAGTTTCTCTATATTGCGGAGCGATTTTCACGGCAGTATGGGCACGCGAAGTCGTTGCTCCACCAATCATAATCGGAATCTTAATATTTTGTTTATCTAATTCTTTTGCCAGATACACCATTTCGTCAAGCGATGGCGTGATCAGTCCGCTCAATCCAATAATGTCAACATTATGTTCGATCGCAGCGGCAATAATTTTTTCCGGAGGCACCATAACACCAAGATCTACAATCTCATAGTTGTTACACGCCAAAACAACCGAAACGATGTTTTTACCAATATCGTGAACATCACCTTTTACGGTTGCCATCAGTATTTTTCCGTTTCCTTGTTTGTCACCGGCTTGTTTGCTTGCTTCAATATAAGGCAATAAATACGCCACGGCTTTTTTCATTACACGTGCCGATTTTACTACCTGAGGCAGGAACATTTTTCCGCTTCCGAATAAATCTCCAACAACATTCATTCCTGTCATCAAATTGATTTCGATAACTTCAATTGGTTTAGTTGCGGCTAAACGTGCTTCTTCAACATCTTCTTCAATAAAAGCGTCAACTCCTTTTACCAACGAATGCGTAATACGCTCCTGAACCGTTCCTAAACGCCATTCCTGAATCGCTTTTTCATCACTTTTAACTTCGCCTTTTACATTTTCAGCAAAATCCAAAAGCCGTTCAGTTGCATCATCGCGTCTATTTAAGATTACGTCTTCTACGTGTTCTAATAAATCCTTTGGGATATCATCATAAATTGAAAGCATCTCCGGATTCACGATTCCCATGGTCATTCCGTTCTGAATCGCATGGTATAAAAACACCGAATGCATCGCTTCACGAACCGTATCATTTCCCCTGAAAGAAAACGAAACGTTACTTACGCCACCACTAATATGGGCGTGTGGCAGATTTTCACGAACCCATTTTGTACCTCTAAAAAAGTCCAAAGCATTTAAGCGATGTTCTTCCATTCCGGTGGCAACGGGAAAAATATTCAAATCGAAAATGATATCCTGTGGAGGGAAACCAACTTTGTTAACCAAAATATCATACGAACGCTGACAAATCTCGACTCTTCGGTCAAAATTATCTGCCTGACCTACTTCGTCAAAAGCCATGATAATGGCAGCTGCTCCGTAACGTTTGATTAATTTGGCGTGATGAATAAAGGCTTCTTCGCCTTCTTTCAACGAAATCGAGTTGACGACACTTTTTCCTTGTACTACTTTAAGACCTGCTTCGATGATTTCCCATTTCGAACTGTCGATCATAATCGGCACTCTCGAAATATCCGGTTCTGATGCAATTAAATTCAGGAATTTTGTCATTGCCTGAACACCATCAAGCATTCCTTCATCCATATTAATATCGATGATTTGTGCTCCACCTTCTACTTGTTGTCTTGCAATATCAAGCGCCTCGTCATATTTCTCTTCCTTGATTAAGCGAAGGAATTTTCGCGAACCCGTTACATTGGTACGTTCCCCAACGTTTACAAAAACACTTTCGGGCGTAATAATCAACGGTTCTAATCCTGCTAATACAAGGTCTCTTCTTTTTTCTGCCATTTCTTTTTTCAATTTTCAACACAATAAATTCCGTTGCTACAATATGTTTCGCTCCTCTGGAACTGTTACTTCAACATCATGCTTCTCATTGCGAGAACGAAGCAATCTTATCTAATATTTACAATCTTATTTTGGGCGTGTCCCAAGGGCCGGGCTATCCGTTACAAGTCCTCAACCAATTTCGTTATCACTGCATTGGTCTGTGGGCTTTTCACTTCTATCCCTCACGCAAACTCGGTTTCATAAGATGATTTATGATCTTCCGAGATTTTAATTCTCTTTTTCTTTTGCTGGCGCGAGCGTCACGCTCGTGCACATTCCAATTGTAAATTTTAAAATCTTATATAATCTTTCTTTGCGTTCACGAGCTGGAAGCTCGCGCTAGCAGAAGATATGGGAATTTTTTATTAAGCAAATACTGGTGCCACACGTGGCTTATAATCCTTTGCAACCTCAGCAATTAATCGAATATGATCCGGAGTTGTTCCGCAACAGCCGCCGATGATGTTGATTAAATTATCATCTAAATATTCTTTGATTAAGGCCTGAGTCTGTTCCGGTGTTTCATCATATTGTCCAAATGCGTTTGGCAAACCTGCATTTGGATGTGCCGAAACGTTGAACTGTGTATGCTGTGATAATGTTTTCAAATACGGTTTCAACAAATCGGCTCCAAGAGCGCAATTGAAACCAACGCTCAATAACGGAATATGAGATACTGAAATAAGGAAAGCTTCAACCGTTTGCCCCGAAAGTGTTCTTCCTGAAGCATCGGTAATGGTTCCTGAAACCATGATTGGAATATCCAGATTACGTTCGTCTTTTACTTCTTCGATGGCAAAAAGTGCTGCTTTGGCATTTAAGGTATCGAAAATAGTTTCTACCAAAAGTAAATCACAGCCACCATCCATTAAGGCTTCAACTTGTTGTTTATAGGCAATTCGCAAATCGTCAAAAGTTACGGCTCTGTAACCCGGATCATTAACATCCGGTGACATACTTGCGGTTCTGTTCGTTGGTCCGATTGAACCGGCAACGAAACGCGGTTTGTTGGGATTTTTAGCAGTGAATTCATCGGCTACTTGACGAGCAATTTTAGCCGATTCGTAGTTTAATTCGTAAACCAGATCTTCCAGAAAATAGTCGGCCATACCTATTGTCGTTCCTGAAAAAGTATTCGTTTCTACAATATCCGCTCCGGCTTCGTAATAAGCTGCGTGAACATCACGGATTGCCTGTGGTTGTGTTATGGATAGTAAATCGTTGTTTCCTTTTAACGGATGCGGAAAATCCTTGAAACGCTCTCCACGAAAATCTTCTTCGGAGAAGTTATAGCGCTGCAGCATGGTTCCCATTGCTCCGTCAAGGATTAGGATATTTTTTTTGATTGCTTCCTGAATTGTTATTGACATGTTTTTCCTTTTCTCGCAAACGCTAACGCGATGTGCTTATTAAATTATTCCAAAAGTTCACTATTGCGGCTAATTAGCCCCGATTGAGCCGGTATCCTCGCAGTGAAACGAAGAGATAAAGGCGAAAGCGGGAACCCATGACTGTAAAAAATGCGTCAATGATTCGCTCATGATACTGAAATTGATTCAGTAAAATTGTATTGTAAGTTTATCAGGAAAGCTTTGAGAAATACGTGATGTATTTTGTGTTATCTATCTTAAATACCGAAGTATTAAGTAGAATGTAGCACCTTCTTTATGGTAAAGGGTTGCTAAGGTTTCATTGGGTCTTTCCCTCCGCCTTTCGTGATAACTGACAATAAAAATAGGAACGGCGCAAAGTTATGAAATAGCCTTACCACTTGCAAGTGTTTTTTAAAGTTTCTAAGTAGTTAAGATTCTAATGTTCTAATCCTAAATTGTTAAATAATAAAGCTCAAACTATCAGTAACAGTTTGAGCTTTGATTTAAAAATCCTAGTCTATAATCCCTAAAAAAATAAGGTCTTACTATATTGATTAAAATGAGTGTTGGTTAAAAACTTCTGTCCCATTTTAGAAATGTATCCATGACTTCCTGATGATCTGAAAATTCATTATCTGTCGTAGCCATTTCGTTGTCAATTTTAGACTTTTCTTCTAGTAATTGTTCTTCATCCCAATTGTTCATAATAGATAATTTATTGAATACTTTCTTAAAGTTAGTACTTTATCTTTGTTATTCAAAATACTACAATCAAATTTTTTCTTTGAAAAACTTTAAGCCACAAAGCTACTTCCCTTATAATAAATTAAGTTTAAGATAACATCAATAAAAAAGCCCAAACTATAAAGTTTGAGCTTTTGTATCTAAAATTTTAGCAGCTTAAGACCTATCTTAGCCTCTCTAAAATTAAACTATTGCTTTTACAACTGCTTTTGGCGCTTCTTTACGAGTTCCGTCAAAACCGTCAACTCCAGAAACTGTAGTATATTTTAAAACGTATTTTTTACCTGGATTGATGATTTGGTAAGCCGCCTGACACATTAAAGTCGCTTCGTGGAAACCGCAAAGGATCAATTTTAATTTACCAGGATAGGTGTTTACGTCTCCAATAGCGAAGATTCCCGGAATATTAGTTTGGTAATCTAAAGCGTTGTTTACTTTAATCGCGTTTTTCTCGATTTCTAATCCCCAGTCAGCGATTGGCCCTAATTTTGGCGTCAATCCGAAAAGTGGAATGAAATAATCTGTTTCGATTTTACGGTGTGCTCCGTTTTCTTCGATATCCAAAGATTCAACATGTTCAGCACCGTTGATTCCGATAACCTCAGCAGGTGTAATTAATTTAATTTTTCCTGATGATTTTAATTCCTGTACTTTTTCAACAGAATCCAAAGCGCCTCTGAATTCATTTCTACGGTGAATCAAAGTTACTTCTGAAGCTACATTGGCCAAGAAAATACTCCAGTCTAAAGCTGAATCTCCTCCTCCTGCAATAACGACTCTTTTATCTCTGAATTTCTCCGGATTTTTGATAAAATATTTTACTCCTTTATCTTCATAAAACTCGATATCTTCAATAAGAGGCTTACGTGGTTCGAAACTTCCTAAACCTCCTGCAATTGCAATTACAGGCGCGTGGAATTTCTTTCCTTTATTTGACGTTACAATAAAACTTCCGTCTTCTTGCTTTTCGATTGTTTCAGCACGCTCTCCTAATGTATAACCTGGTTCAAACTGCTTAATTTGTTCCTGTAAGTTATCAATTAAATCTCCTGCTAAAACTTCCGGAAATCCAGGAATGTCATAAATAGGCTTTTTAGGATACAGTTCTGAAAGTTGTCCTCCAGCTTGTGGTAAAGCATCTAAAATGTGACATTTTAATTTTAATAATCCTGCCTCGAAAACGGCAAATAAACCTGTTGGTCCTGCTCCAATTATAAGTATATCTGTTTTAATCATTATGGTGTTGTTTATAATCATTCTTAATAACGCAAAGAAACGAATAATTTATTCTTTTTTCGATGATTTTTATCATTCATTTTTGCGACACTTTTTATTCTTTATTTTTTAATGAAGCGGTAATTTCGTTCATTCTTTTAACCTTTTCTTCAAAATCACCTTTTAAAGTTTTTCTGTATTCATTGAGGTTTTCAACCATGCTATTGATATCCTCCGGAATTACCTCTTCAAAAAACTCCCTCAGCCTTTTGGCTGTTGTTGGTGATTTTCCGTTGGTCGAAATGGCAATTTTTACATTTCCTTTCGTTACGATTCCGCCTAAATAATAATCACACAAATCCGGCGTATCGGCAATATTGCAAATCAAATAACGCTTTCGGGACAAATCGTAAACCCTTTTATTCACTGCTAAATCATCGGTGCAAGCGATTACCATGTGGCGTTTTTTGAGCATTTTCTTTTTGAACTTCGCTTCCGTCAGTTTAATTGAAGGATGATTTTCTGCTAATACTTTAATTTCTAAATGAAAGTCGGGCGCTACTACCTCAACATTGGCATTTGGACTTGATTTCAATAAAAAAGAAAGTTTTTCTAACCCCACATTTCCTCCGCCCACAATCAGCACATTCAGATTGTGAAGTTTTAAGAATACCGGATATAATTCGTTTTGTTCCATTTTAATTTATTTTCATCCAGCCAAAATTAGATGATTTTTATTTTATCGAACGATTTCTTTTGACAGAAATTCTTCGTAAAACCCTTTTAATTTACTGCTTTCGCGAACTACTTCTCCAAGAACAATAATTGCTGGCGAACTTAATTTTTGCTCTTTTACGATTTCCAAAATTGAGTCTACAGTTCCAACGCCTATTTTTTCTTCGGTTGTTGTTCCGTTTTGAATGATCGCAATTGGTAAATCGCCTTTGTCTTCTTTTTGAAATAATTCAACGATTTGAGGCAATTTGTGCATTCCCATCAAAATCACAACTGTTGCCGATGATTGCGCTGCCAAGGCTACATCCGTAGATAATCTTCTGTCAGAAGTTGTGCCCGTAATCGCCCAGAAACTCTCAGAAACTCCTCTTTTTGTAACTGAAATTCCCTGACTTGCGGGAACTGCAACTACTGAAGAAATTCCCGGAACAACAGCTGTTTCGATTCCGAAACTCTCAGCAAATTCTATTTCTTCACTACCACGTCCAAAAATAAAAGGATCTCCACCTTTTAAACGCACTACGTTTCCGTAGGTTAACGCATTATCAACAATCAACTGATTAATTTGATCCTGAGTGTAGGCATGATTTCCAATTTGTTTTCCAACAAAAATTTTGATGGAATCCTTTGGAGCATGCGCTAATATTTCTTCATTCGCCAGGGCATCGTACAAAACCACATTCGCTTCAGCCAGTACTTTTACACCTTTCAGCGTAAGCAATTCCGGATCGCCGGGGCCTGCACCGACTAAAGTTACTTTTGGTTTGATATTATGCATTTGCTAATTCCTGTGCTCTGTATTTTTCTATGATCGCAAAAAATGCAATTCCTTCCTGAATGTATTGTTTTGCAAATGCTTCAGTTGGTTCATTTGTATTGATTTGATATACCAATTCTCTGAATGTTGTTGGCAATCCTATTTTACCTGCTGCAATGAAAACAGTATCAAATAAATCAATAATTCCAGCGTGATTATTAGTTTTTTCGTTTTCAGAAAGTAATAATGCTTTAGCACCATTTACAAATCCTGCGTAAGCATGATAAATAGCATCTGACCATTTTCCTTCGTCGAAAGATTCCTGAGCAAAAGTTAATTTGTCTTTGGCTTCTAATAATAAAGTAGCTACCAAATCAATTACAACACCGGCACATTCTCCAACTCCAACTGCTTTTACATAATTGTCTGCGTTACCCCAGTCAATAAAATCAGCTTCTGTTAGATTGGTTACATCAGCGAAAGGTTTTAAAATTTCATAGAAATATTTCTCTCCTTTAGCATCATAGTAATTTAGGAACTTCTGTCCGCTTCCATTAGCATCATAATCGTTTAAAATGGTACGCAAAGCATCTGGTCCTCTACGACTTGGAATTTTGATTACTTTATCTGCAAAACGTCCTTCTCCGTTTCCTAATCTTCCTCCACCTAATAAAACCTGTAATGCAGGCGCTACTAATTTTCCTGAGTTGATTGACATTCCCTGAAAACCAATTGCTGACATATTGTGTTGTCCACAAGCGTTCATACAACCAGAAATTTTAATTTCAATCTCAGTATTATTGCTGTATTGTGGGTATTCTGCTTTGATTACTTTTTCTAATTCATCTGCAATTCCGGTACTGCTTGCAATTCCTAAATTACAAGTATCCGTTCCAGGGCAAGCCGTGATATCGCCAATCGTATTGTACCCTAAAGCAACCATATCTAATTTGGCTAATTCCTGATAAAAGAAAGGTAAATTTTCTTCTTTTATGTGACGAATTACAATATTTTGACGCAATGAAAAACGCAATTCATTTGCTCCGTAATTTTTAATCAAATCAGCTAAAAGTCTTGCTTTATCAGTATAAAAATCTCCTAATAAAACTTTGATTCCGATAGCATAATAACCTGCTTGTTTCTGAGCAATTACATTCGATTTTTTCCAGGCTTCATAAGCTTCCGTATCCTCAATACTAACTGTTGGAACAGCTAATAATGGTTCCGGAATTGGTCCGTCAAAATTTGTGGTGTCAATTTCGTATGTTTCAAAAGCGATTGCTTTTTTCTCTTTTTCAACCAAATCAAGGAAAACATCTCTTCCCATTTCTTTGATTAAGAATTTCATACGCGCTTTCATTCTTTTCGCACGCTCACCATATCTGTCAAAAATACGGATGATTCCTTCTGCCGTTGGAACGATCTGGTTTACCGGAATAAATTCTGAAAGTAATTCGGCGTGAGCTGGCTGAGATCCTAAACCTCCACCAAAAACTACTTTAAAACCTTTTTCACCATTTACAATTTTTGGAATAAATCCTAAATCGTGTAAATAACTCAACGCCGTATCTTCGTCTGAAGATGAGAACGAAATTTTGAATTTACGTCCCATTTCCTGACAAATTGGATTTCTTAATAAATATTGAAACATTCCGTGAGCATAAGGCGTCACATCAAACGGTTCGTTTACATCTACACCTGCTAATTCACTTCCTGTAATATTTCTAACGGTGTTACCACAAGCTTCACGCAACGTGATATCATCTTTAGCAAGGTTTGCCCAAAGTTCAGGAGTTCTGTCTAAACTTACGTAGTGAATCTGGATATCCTGACGTGTTGTAATGTGCAAACGTCCTGTAGAATATTCATCGGAAACTTTAGTGATACGTACTAATTGCTCGCTGGTCACTTTACCATAAGGCAATTTGATACGAATCATCTGAACACCTTCCTGACGCTGTCCGTAAATTCCACGTGCTAAACGAAGACTACGAAAACGCTCATCATCAATTTTTCCTCCACGGAATAAATGAATCTTTTTTTCTAAATCGATAATCTCTTTTTGAACTATCGGATTTTCTATTTCTGTTCTAAAACTTTCCATTTTCTTTTGGCTTTAGGCTTTAAGCTTTAGGCTATAAGCTTTTTATTTTTTTGCTTTAGGCTTTAGGCAATAAGCTTTAAGCTTTTCCTGATAACCTGATATTTTTTTAGCTTAAAGCCTATAGCTTAAAGCTTACAGCGGGTTTACCTAATAAATCCTACTCCTGCTGTTGTATTGGTTACGGCATCAATTAAAATAAAAGCACCGTTTGATTTATTTTCATTATAAGAATCAAAATACAAAGCTTTGCTTAGTTTGATACTTACTTCTCCAATTTCATTAATTGCTAATTGTGAAGCCGGAGTAGTTCCTGAATAATCAGTCGCAATTGTATTGGTAACACTCTCAATTTTAGCTAAAACTCTGTTCGTGTTGTGCTGTACAAAATATTTAGCTCCCGGAACTAATTTTTTGCTGTCCATCCAACAGACTGTAGTCACAATATCTTTTTCAATTTTTGGAAGCTCATCCGATTTTACAATCATATCTCCTCTGGTAACATTGATGTCATTTTCTAATTCGATTGTTATTGAAGAACCTGCAGCAGCTTCATCAAATTGTTTATCGAAAAAGTGAATGTTTGTCACTTTTGATTCGGTTAAAGAAGGCAAAACGGTTACAGCATCCCCAACTTTAATGGAATTCCCGTATAATTTTCCGGCATAACCTCTAAAATCATGGTATTCTTCCGTTTTTGGACGAATAACAGTCTGAACCGGGAAACGTGCTTTTCCAGCTTCAAAAACATCTGAAGAATGCAAATCTTCTAAATGTTCCAAAATCGTCTGTCCTTCGTACCATGGCATTGCACCTAATTTATCCACAACATTATCTCCTGTCAAAGCACTTAACGGAATGTAACTTACGTTTTGCTCTTTGAAAGTACTTTTTGCATTTAATGCCTGAAAATCAGCTTTGATTTTGTTGAAAACCTCTTCAGAATAATCAACCAAATCCATTTTATTGATCGCAACGATTACCTCTTTTACTCTCAATAAATTATTGATAAAAAAGTGGCGGTACGTTTGCTCAATAACTCCTTTTCTGGCATCAATTAAAATGATAGAAACCTGTGAAGTCGAAGCTCCAGTAACCATGTTTCTTGTATATTCTACGTGGCCCGGAGTATCGGCAATAATGTAACTTTTCTTTGCAGTCGAAAAATAAATATGCGCTACGTCGATCGTGATTCCTTGTTCTCTTTCTGCTACCAATCCATCAGTTGCCAAAGAGAAATCAAGATAATCATATCCTTTTTGCTTACTGCTTTTTTCGATTGCTTCAATTTTATCAGTAGTCAATGATTTTGTATCGTACAATAATCTTCCGATTAAAGTACTTTTTCCGTCATCTACACTTCCTGCTGTTGCTATTTTTAAAACTTCCATCAGTTTTTTATTTTTTATTTTAAATTTTAAATGTTCTCAAAAACAATTCATAATTTAAAATTTATAATTCATAATTATTTTAAAAGTATCCTTGTTGTTTTCTTTTCTCCATTGCAGCTTCAGAACGTTTATCATCGATTCTGGCTCCTCTTTCAGAAATTGTAGATTCTCTGATTTCTCCTACTACTTCTGCTATTGTTGCTGCATAAGAATCAACTGCTGCCGTACAGCTCATATCTCCTACGGTTCTGAAACGAACAATTCTTTCTTCGATTTGTTCATCTTCTTCCTGATATACAAAAGGAGAATGTGACCAAATCATACCATCTCTTAAGAAAACTTTTCTTTTATGTGAAAAATAAATAGATGGAATTTCGATATGTTCTTTTTCGATATAACTCCAAACATCTAATTCTGTCCAGTTTGAAATTGGAAAAACACGAACGTTTTGACCATTTTCAATTTTTCCATTCAAAATATCAAACAATTCAGGACGTTGGTTTTTTTCATCCCACTGACCGAAATCATCACGAACTGAAAAAATACGCTCTTTAGCTCTGGCTTTTTCTTCATCACGACGCGCTCCACCAATACAGGCATCAAATTTGAATTCTTCGATTGCATCTAAAAGCGTAGTAGTCTGCAAACTGTTTCTGCTGGAATACTTTCCAGATTCTTCAACAACTTTACCTGAATCGATTGCATCCTGAACGTTACGAACGATTAACTCTAATCCTAATTCTTCAACTAACTTATCTCTGAAAGCAATTGTTTCAGGAAAATTATGTCCCGTATCAACATGCAAAAGTGGAAACGGAATTTTTGCCGGAAAAAAAGCTTTCTGCGCCAAACGCACTAATGTTATAGAATCTTTTCCTCCTGAAAAAAGCAAAACCGGTTTGTCAAACTGAGAAACAACTTCTCTAAAGATGTATATCGCTTCACTTTCTAAAGCATTTGTTTTTAATACTGAACTCATTTTTGATATTTTATTTTGATATTTTATGTCGTTTCAAGTTTCAGGTTCCAAATTTTATAACCTAATCTAACTACTTTCCACTTTTTATTCTATTCTCTTTATTCTTTATTCTTACCTCTTTACTCTTTCTTCGCACTATGCAAACCACATTCTTTATGACTCGATTCCCACCACCATCTTCCGGCTCTGATGTCTTCTCCCGGGAAAATTGCTCTGGTACAAGGCGCACATCCAATGCTTACAAAACCTTTTTTATGCAATGCATTTTGTGGTACGTTATGCTCTTGTAAATAGTCTTCAACTTCCTGTAAAGACCATTTTAACAATGGATTGAATTTTATAATGTCAAAACCGCCATCGTATTCAAACAAATGTAAATCATTTCTGTTTTCTGATTGTTCAGCTCTTAAGCCTGTAATCCAAACTTTATTTCCTGCCAAAGCTTTTCTTAACGGAACTACTTTACGAATAAAACAACATTCTTTTCTGTTTTCAACCGAATCATAAAAGCTATTCGGACCTTTTTCTCTTAGTAGATTTTCTACCGCTGTTGCTTCAGGAAAATAAACTTCAATATGTTTTTTATATTTTTTTAATGTCTTGTGAAAAACATCATACGTTTCCTGAAATAACCTTCCGGTATCTAAAGTAAAAATGATAATGTCTGTATTGCTTTTTGCTATAAAATCAGTAATCACCTGATCTTCCTGACCAAATGAAGTTGAAAAAATTACCTTCTCCGGATATTGCTTAGCTAAAAAATTCAAAGTTTCTTCAAGAGAAAAATCTTTTGTTATATCCAATAATACATCTATATCTTTTGCACTCATATTCTCTTTCCCTTTCTAAAAAACTATTACAATAATTTAGACAATGTTTTTAAACTCAATAATATAATTAAAATCCCTACCGCCACCATCATTGGTTTTCTTTTTATTTTGTTAACCAAATAGGCTGCTAATGGAGCAGCAGCAACACCGCCAACTATTAGACCGATTATTACCTGCCAGCCGTGTATTCCTCCGAAAAGCATGAATGTGATTCCGCTGGCAAACGAAACCGCAAATTCAGCAGCATTTACAGAACCGATGGTGTAACGAGGATCTCTGCCGCGGCCTAAAAGAGTAGATGTTACGATAGGACCCCAGCCGCCACCTCCAACAGAATCCATAAAACCACCAAAAGTGGCCAAAATTCCTAATTTTTTTGTTTTCTTTTTAACGACATTTTTTCTCAATGCTTTTTTAATGATAATCAAAGCCAAAACGATCATATAAACTGCAATAAAAGGCTTTATAAAATCTCCATCAATAACATCCGACAACAAATAAGCCCCTGTTACTGAACCCAATACTCCGGGAATCAATAGATTTTTTACTAATTTTTTATTGATGTTACCAAACTTATGATGCGATATTGCAGATGCGCCGGTTGTAAACATCTCTGCAACGTGAACGCCAGTACTACTAACAACCGGAGGCACTCCGTATGCCAACAAAAAAGAGGTTGAAGTTGCTCCATAACCCATTCCTAAAGTACCGTCGACTAATTGGGCAAAAACACCAATACCGAAGAAAACCAAAAATTCCTGATTAAAACCACCAACGAATCCATCCCAGGAAAATTCGGCATGATGATTATAAATCAGAGTTGAAAGTAAACCTATCAATAAAACAACAGGAATTGCAATCCATAATTTATCTTTAATTGATGTATAAAATTTAACATCAGCACTATTAATTTTTAATTCTTTCTCCATAATGACACGGTTTCTTTACCGAAAATCCATTACCCTATCGGGTTAGTAGATTGAAAGGCAAAATTACTACTTATTTTCAAATATCAAAACATTTTTTTAACTTTTTAAAACTCTAAACGACTTGAAATCAATTTTTAAGGATAGTTGAGAAGAGCAATAAATAAATTCAATAAATCTAAAGTCATATTTCATTGTTTTTAAGACACATACATTCAAAATTATTTTGGGTTCAAATATACACTTTTAAAGCCTACCATTTCTATAGGATAATTATAAAAATGTTATTATTTTTGTGCCAAATTTTTATTTATGGATTTTCAAATAGGTCTGGTTATTGCCGGTTTGGCTGTTGGTTTTGTTGTTGGCCTGACTGGTGTTGGAGGCGGGTCACTAATGACTCCCATTTTATTGTATTTTGGTATTCCGCCAACAAAAGCAGTAGGTACCGATTTATTATATGCCGCTTTTACAAAAATGGGAGGCGTATTTGTGCATAATAAAAAAAGTAACATAAACTGGTCTATTACCGGATGGCTAACCTTGGGTAGTGTTCCGGCAGCTTTACTAACTTTATGGATTCTAAATAATATTAAAACAGATATTGAAACTGTGAATCTGGTTATTAAAAAAAGTTTAGGCTGGGCATTACTTTTCACTTCTGTAGCTATTATATTTAAACAAAAAATATTAAAATTTTCCCAGAAACACGCAGGGGATAAATTTCACAGAGAAAGCACAACTCAAAATATGCTGACCATAGCAATTGGTGTTTTACTGGGGGCAACAGTAACTTTAACTTCTATTGGCGCTGGCGCATTGGGAACCGTTACGTTATTTTTTCTTTATCCTTTATTGCCAACGCCCCGTTTAGTGGGAACCGAAATTGCGCATGCTGTTCCATTAACATTGGTTGCGGGAGTCGGACATGCCTCAATGGGAAATCTGGATTTAATTTTATTGGGACAATTATTATTGGGATCTCTTCCGGGAATTTTCATAGGAAGTATGCTGAGTGGAAAAGTACCTGATCAATTTCTTAGAAATGCAATTGCAATAATGCTTTTTTTCGCAGGATATAAATTAATATTTTAAAAATAACAATCCATAATAAAAAAATGACCGTTTCTGATAGTCTCAGAAACGGTCATTTTTTTATTATAGCTTTTCAGAATTTGATTAAAATGCAATATCAGCCAACGAATTACTTTCCAGTATTTTAAGTGTGTTATCGCGAACCTCTGTCATTAAACGTCTCGCAGCGCAGGTCGTTTCATCATCGCAGTCATCACATTTTTCATAAAAATTGTGACTTGCACATGGCAATAGAGCTATCGGCCCTTCAAGAATACGATATACATGGGCCATACTGATATCTTTAGGATCTTTTATGAGATAATAGCCTCCGCCCTTTCCCTTTTTTGCGCCAAGGAAACCGGAGTTTCTTAATAACAATAAAATACTTTCAAGAAATTTTATCGAAATATGTTCACTTTTAGCAATTTCAGCAATTTGTACAGGCTCATTATTTTCACGTCTGGCCAAATAAGTCAAAGCTTTAATTCCGTATTTTGTTTTCTTTGAAAGCATTTTTAAATTTTAGATTGCAAATTAGTTCAGAAGCTACGATAGGTAATAACAGCTTTATAGTTTCTTCACAGCAAAAATAGTTTTTTTGAATGAAAACACTAACAGAACAAAAGTTAATTCTACTAATTTAGTATAGTTTTATTAATTTTCTTCCTGAACCCCGATTAATTGAAAATCATGAAACATTTTTAGGCTTTCCTCCAGTGATTTTTTATTTACAACATAAGTATCATAAATCGAATCATGCCAGGCTAATCCCGGATTAAAGAGAAAAGAAATAGCATTAAAAGGAATTAATCTGCACAAACTTCTTTTAAATACAGTCCCGAAATCAGGTTTTTTACCATTTTCATTAACAACTATAGTTCCTGTAATTAGCTTCCCTAATGTTCTTCCTGACAGGCTCTCAAAAGGGTATAATAAGCTATCGATATAATTAGCATTATAATATTCCACCCCCAGTTCCCCAGAGAATCAATCCAAACCGGTACAGCTGTAGATTTGAATAAAGCTACGAGAATCCCAAGAATAAATCCTATGAGAACTAATATGAACATAAAAAATATATGATCTAAAATATAATTTAGGAATCTTTTATTATTTTAAGACAATAAATCTTCATCCAAAATATAAACAGTTTCGCTCATGTAGAATATTAATTAAGTTATGTTGATCTGGTCTACAGCAAAAATATACTTTTTACCCAAATAGCAACTAAACAAAAACAACGATTTTTAACAGTAATAAATTTACAGTCAAAAATCGTTGTTATAAATATTAACTAAAAACAGGTTTCTTACGAAAGTGCTTGTTCTAAATCGGCAATTATGTCTTTCACAGTTTCTAAACCTACAGAAACACGTACCAAACCTTCTGTAATTCCAACAGCTAGTTTTTCTTCAACAGACAATTTACTGTGTGTTGTTGAGGCTGGATGTGTTACGATCGTTTTAACATCACCAATGTTAGCAGAAAGGGAACATAATTTAATTTTGTTTAAAAATTGTCGCCCTGCTTCGATTCCTCCCTTGATTTCGATGGCAATAATATTACCTCCCAAAAGCATTTGTTTTTTTGCAATTTCATGCTTTGGATGTGACTTTAGGAAAGGGTATTTTACACTGTTTACATTTGGGTGACTTTCTAAAAACTCAGCAACTTTTAGAGCATTTTCACATTGTCTGTCCACACGAACTGCCAAAGTTTCCAAACTTTTGGATAAAACCCAGGCATTAAATGGTGACATTGCAGGCCCTGTGTTTCTTGAAAACAAGTATATTTTACGAATAAGCTCTGCATCTCCAACTGCCACTCCGCCTAAAACACGTCCTTGCCCATCCATTAATTTGGTAGCTGAATGAACGACAATATGCGCACCGTATTTAATAGGTTGCTGGATATATGGCGTTGCAAAACAATTATCAATTATCAAAATCAAATTGTGTTTCTTCGCTATTTGACCCAACAATTCTAAATCAATTACATCTACTCCAGGATTTGTTGGCGTTTCAGCGTATAAAATTTTAGTGTTTGGTTTAATGAAACTTTCAATTGTTTCCGGTTTGTTGATATCAAAATAAGTTGTTTCAATCTTCCATTTTGGAAAATAAGTCATAAACAACGCATGGGTTGAACCAAAAACGCTTCCAGCTGAAACGATGTGATCTCCTGATTCCAGCAATGCGGCAAATGTTGAATAAATTGCTGCCATACCGGTTGCAAAAGCATATCCAGCTTCAGCTCCTTCCATAATACAAACCTTATCTACAAACTCAGTTGTGTTCGGATTACTGAAACGGGAATAAATATTACGTATTTTTTCTTCAGTGAAAGATGCTCTCATGTCCTCTGCATCTTCAAATACAAAACTTGATGATAAATAAAGAGGAGTTGAATGTTCCTGAAATTGTGTCTTTTCTAAATGGGTTCTGATCGCTTGGGTTTCAAAACCAAATTCTTGTTCGTTCATTTTTTTGTTTTTTTGTTTCAAGTTTCAAGTTTACAATAAGTCAAAACTGGCTTAAAACTTAAACTTAATTGAGTCACTATAGTGAAACTAAACATTGTTTAATTTTCTAATTGACTAATTTTCTAATTTATCTAACTCTACTCCGTTTAAAATTACTTTGTAATGTATCGTTGCTGTTGGCTCAACTGTTTTAGAAACTGAGCAATATTTATCAAAAGACAATTGTGCAGCCTTTGCAGCCTTATCTTCTTTGATATTTCCTTCAAGAGAAAAAACCAGATAAATATTCTTGAATGGTTTTGCCTCACCTATTTGAACACGTTCGCCTTCTACCTCAGCATTGAAAGAAGTGATTTCCTGACGTTGTTTCTTTAAAATCGAAATCATATCGATTGCACTGCATCCTGCAACTCCCATTAATACTAATTCCATCGGACTCGCACCTAAATCGCTTCCGCCAAATTCGGCTCTGCTGTCAACATCAACTACATGTCCGCGTTCATTTTTTAATTTGAAATGAAACGCGTCGTTTACTCTGTTTAAGGTTACTTTCATGTTTTTTGTTTTGCTGTGTTATTTATCTTTTTTATCTAATTTATTCCAATATTCTAAAATCTGCTTTTTAGATTCTGCATCTAAATTTTTAAAATTTGGGGAAAATTTATCTGTCTTAAAATCATCTGAAATATTTGCTTCAATTGTGTAAAACTGATCTTTTTGGGAAAAAATCAAATGAACTGATTGCTGTTTAAAATCAGAATCATAAAGTCCATAAATAAAAAGACCGTCAATACTTTTATCTTTATTAGTGTCCCAAAAAGCTTTTCTGCTTCCCCAGGCAGAAATAATTCCGTCATGATTTACTTCTAAAATAGATTTTACAATCCACTTTTCATTGACTTTTGTAAATCTTTGAAAATACATTTTGTCAGGTTTCGCATTTTTTTCAATCTTCGAAAAAATAAAAACATTATCCTCATTTCCAACAGAACTGACTTCATCAATCTGAATTGCCCTAACTCCTTTAAAAGGAAAAATTTCTTTTGTGTAACTTTCTTTATTTCTAACTACATTAGAAATCTGAGCTGTGAGAATATTTGAAAACAACAGTAAAATGAAAATCTTTTTCATACTTATATTTAGTTATTAAAAATGTAAAGTCAAGATTTTCTTTCTTTATATTTCGTGTAAAAATAGTTTATCCCTTATCCGATAATCTCAAAATATCTCCAAAAACTCCTCTCGCAGTTACAGCTGAACCGGCTCCGGCTCCCTGAATTACGATTGGTCTATCTCCATAAGATTCTGTGTATATTTCGAAGAAAGAATCAGACCCTTTTAATCCTCCAAGCGCAGTATCAGAGGGAACTGAGACTAATTTTACTTCAAGATTTCCTTTGTCATTCTGTAAATCTCCGGACAATTCACCTATGTATCTCAAGACATGATTTGGTTGTTGTTCTGCTTTTATTTTATCATAAATCGGATCGAATTCTTTCAGTTTGGTTAAGAAATCTGAAACGTTGCCTTCGCGTAAATGCTCCGGAATTAAATTCTGAATGGAGATTTCTTCAAATTCATTTTGCAAATCTAATTCCCTCGCCAGAATCAATAATTTTCTACCCACATCATTCCCGCATAGATCTTCACGAGGATCAGGTTCTGTATAACCATTATCGATTGCTTCTTTTAAAATTTCACTAAACGGAGCGTCTTTTGCAGAGAAATTATTGAATAAATAACTTAAAGTCCCTGAGAAAACTCCTTTTATCTTCGTGATATTTTCTCCTGAAAGATGTAGTAGTTTTATGGTATCAATTAATGGTAATCCCGCACCTACATTGGTTTCATACAAATAATTCTTTTGATTTTCGGCCAGAACTTTTCTTAGTTCCTTATAAAAACCATAAGTCAAAGTATTGGCCACTTTGTTAGACGAAATCAAATCAAAACTGCTTTCTGCAAGTGGAATGTAATTTTCTACAAAAGAAGCACTTGCCGTATTATCAATCGCAATTAAATTCTCTAAATGGTATTTATCTGCATACTCAATGATATCCTGAATCGTGTAATCAAGTCCTTTGCCCTGAATTTCATTTTTCCAGTCAGCAGTCACACCATTTTTATTTAAAATCAGCTTTTTAGAATTCGCTATTGCAAAAACATTCAGTTTAATATCCTTACGTTTTTCGATAGCATCAGCTGATTCTAAAATTTGGTTGATCAAAGTCCCTCCAACTAATCCATGTCCAAAAATGGCGATATTGATTTTTTTGGAAACTCCAAAGATCTCTCCATGGATTACATTTAAAGCTTTATTAAGTTCCGATTTTTTAACCACCAAACTCACGTTTTTACCAGTAACCGTGTTGTTAAACAATATTGGAACAATTTTATTTTTGATTAATGCCGTGTAAGGTTTATGGAAAGTACTCAGATCCTGACCAATAATCGAAATAACCGAAACATTATCTGTTACTGTAATCTGATTGACATCTTTAGAATAAAAGTCGTTTTCGAACTCTTTCTCTAATTCAACCATTGCCGTTGTCGCTTTATCAGTGGCAACCACAAGTCCAATTCCTCTTTCTGAAGAACCTTGGGATATAATACTGACACTAATATTATTTTGACCCATTACCTTAAAAATTCGGGCATCTACACCGGCTTTTCCAAGTAATCCACGTCCTTCAAGATTCAGTAAGGAAACATTTTCAAGTACAGAAAGTGTTTTAATACCTTCTTTTTCCGAATCAGAAGTGATTAAAGTTCCGCGGTTTTCATGATTAAAAGTATTTAATATCCTTAAAGGAATGTTTTTTTCCAATAAAGGAATAATAGTTTTAGCGTGCAAAATAGTAGCGCCAAAATTGGCTAATTCATTCGCTTCGTTAAAAGATAAAAACTCTATTTTTTTAGCATCTGCAACTAAATCCGGATTTGCTGTATAGATTCCATCAACGTGTGTAAAGTTTTGTAATTCTTCTGCATTTAAATAATTTGCAATTAAAGAAGCTGTATAATTACTACCATTTCTTCCTAAAGTTGTCGTATCATTATTGTTATTAGAGCCAATGAAACCAGTAATAACATTAACAGTTGAACCATTGTGCGCTTTAAAGTAATTGATAACATTTTTTCTGGAAAGCTGTTCCAAAGGCTGTGCATCACCAAATTTAGAATCGGTTTTTATTAATTCTCTTGTATCAGCAAAATTAGCAGGAATTCCTTTTTCGATTAGGATAGCCGTTAATAATTTGGCAGAGAGCAATTCACCCTTTGATAAAATCTGATCTTTGATTTTATTACTGTAATCCCCAATCAAGCTTACTCCTTCAAATAATTTATCCAAAATAATAAACTCTTCAGACAAATCAACCTTTGGATAATCTGATATCTGATAGGTCTTAAAATTCTCAAGCAGTCTTTTATAATCACCATTTTTAGCTGCGATTTTTAGAATATATTCCAGTTCGTCTGTAGCATTTCCTCTTGCCGAAACTACTACTGCAATTTTTTCGCCCTGATTTACTTTCTCGGCAATTATAGAAACAACTTTTTTAAGTCCTTCTCCGTTTGATAATGATTTACCTCCAAATTTTAATATTTTCATTGTATCTTTTTATTATTTCTGCTTAAAAAATAGCAGCAAGTAAATTATCTAATTGTTTGTACTCTATTAAAAAAGCATCATGTCCGTGTACCGAATTTATTTCGCTGTAAAAAACATTTTCTTTAAACTTTTTTAATTCATTATAAGTTTCCAAATTTTCTTTTGGTGTAAAAAACAAATCCGAATCGATTGCAATAATATGAATCGCTGCATCTGTTTTAGATAGCAAAGTTTTGAAATCTTCACTGTTTCTGGTAATATCTATGGTCTTCAGCAATTGATTCATTAATTTATAAGATAATAACTGATAGCGTTTCTGCAATTTACTGCCGTGATGTGCCAGCCAGCTTTCTATATTAAAAATCAAAAGATCCTGATTAATGGTTCGCTGAAATTTTTCTTTAAATGATTCGGGAGAACGATAACACAACATCGCATGTATTCGGGCATCTTCAATTGGTTTTGATGAATTGTTCAGGATTTGTTCCTGTAAATAACAATTAGCAATCATCCAGTCTGTCGATTTCCAATCCGTTGCAATTGGTATCAGGTTTTGAGTAATATTGGGTTCTAATGCAAGCATTTCCCAAGCAATTCCTCCTCCAACAGATCCTCCAATAATAGCGTAAAGCTGTTGTATATGCAAGGCTTTAATTCCTTTTAAAAAAATCCTGGCAATGTCCCTGGCGGTAAAATCCAGATAATTTTCAATTACAAATGAATCATTGCCATTTCCCGGAACATTGAATGCTACTACTGTATATTTGGCTGTATCTATTGTTTTTCCTTCTCCAACTAAGTCAGTCCACCAGCCATTTTCACCCGTAACCTGGGCATTACCCGTGAGTGCGTGATTCACCAAAACAATAGGCGCGCTATGCAAAGGCAAACCAAAAACGGCAAAACTTAACGGTAATGATTGGTACAATGCACCATTTTCAGTGGTGAAATTTTGTATTATAATAGGGTTTGGTATATTTTCCAATTTCAAATCTGTTGTATTATTTGATTTGTATCTGGAAATATTAGAAAGAAAGTCTAGAGTGAAACTAGAAAAATTCTTATTGTTATCTTTCCACGTTGGGTGTGGTAGAATGCAGCACCTTCTTCGCTTTACCGAAGGGTTGCTAAGGATTCATCGGGTCTAATCCCTCGTCCTTTCTTTATAACATTTCAATACGTTTCTGAACTTAAAGGTGCAAATTAACTACTATTTTCTTAAACAAACAAATTTTATCGAAACTGATTCCTCAATTTCTTAAACATAATTCAAACTAAAACTAGCGCACGCAAAAAATTACCGAACAATATGCCCAGTAAAATTAAGCAGGTATAACCTATTGTATTTTTCTTTTTAACCTAAATAAAAAGTGCTTCATTTTCTTTAGAATACATCAAAAACAATAAAGAATTCGGTTCTTTCTTCTCGTTTGTTAAATCCGTTTCGGTAATTCCGAATCTTGGATGGATCAATTCATTTTTCGGAGGCGGATTGTTTCTTTTTGTCCTGATGTTTTTTAATGTTGAAAATGTTCTGGTTAAGTAGTTTAATGTCTTCATGATATTAAGTTTTTGTTTGTTGCTTTATGTTTGTTATTCTTTTTTAGTAATTAAATGAAATAAAAAAACCCTTTTGGAATTAGATACCAAAAGGGTTTAAGTTTTTCAAACTTTCTTTTGGAAATCAACAGACGCATACGCTAATAACAGCGACAGTAAACATCAGGTTCATCTGCGAGTAATTATTCATCTGTTTTTTATTTGTTGTTTTAAAAAAATTCTGCATTTGTATAAATTTAAAAAGCCTCCCAAAATTTTGGGAGGCTTTGCTATATATTATTATTCTAATTTAAGCAATAGACAACCCATCGGTATAATCCGAAATGACATACGACATTTGATTGAAATTAAACATTTTACCGTTGTTTTTGGGTTTAACAAATATGCGAAGTTTTTTTTAATTATCCAAACAAGGAAGCTAAAATTTTGCTAAAAATAACTTACAAATACATTTAATTACAAATAACTGTAAATTCCCTGTTGGTTATGACTCAATACCTTCAAAAACCTAACTCCACAAATCAATTTATCAAAGAACTTTTTTAATCTTTTCCTTAAAAAATAAAAAATCACCTCTAGCAAAGGGTATGTTGCTAAAGGCAATTTTTCAAACAAAAAACAAAAAAACCTAATTTTTACTATACTGAGAATGAGCAACGCTTGCGAAAACAGTTTCTAAATCGCTTATTAAATCTTCGATGGCTTCAATTCCAACAGAAAGTCGAATCAAATCTTTTGAAACTCCGGTTTCCAACTGCTCCTGATCCGTTAATTGCTGATGTGTTGTACTTGCAGGATGAATAATAAGTGATTTAGTATCGCCTATATTGGCTAAAAGTGAAAATAATTTCGTTTCATCCACTACTTTTTTAGCGGCTTCAAAACCTCCCTGCAAACCAAAGGTAATTACTCCACTTTGGCCTTCAGGCAAATATTCCTGAGCTAAATCATAATATTTACTCGATTTTAAACCCGGGTAATTCACCCAAACCACCTGATCCTGTTTTTCCAGCCATTGTGCTAATGCCAAAGCATTTTCACTGTGCTTTTTAATTCGGATTGGCAATGTTTCCAAACCCTGGATAATCTGAAAAGCATTAAACGGACTCAATGCAGAACCGAAATCACGTAATCCTTCAATTCTGGCCTTGGCAATAAAAGCAGCATTTCCTAATGCTTCGTGATATACCAAACCATGATATCCTGCAGAAGGTTCTGTAAATTCCGGGAATTTTCCGTTAGACCAGTCAAAAGTACCGGCATCTATGATAACACCTCCTAATGACGTTCCGTTTCCAGAGATATATTTAGTCAGTGAATGGATTACAATATTGGCTCCATGCTCAATTGGATTTAACAAATAAGGAGTAGCGACAGTATTATCTACAATAAAAGGAACCTTGAAATTTTTGGCCGCTACCGAAATTGCTTTCAGATCTAATACATCTAATTTTGGATTACCAAGCGATTCAACAAAAAAAGCGCGCGTATTTTCTTTTGCCGCCTTGGTAAAGTTTTCTGCTTTTGAGGGATCTACAAAAGTGGTTGTTATTCCTAGTCTTGGCAAAGTTACTTTTAGAAGATTATATGTTCCGCCGTATAAACTATTTGACGCTACAATATGATCTCCGGACCTAAGCAATGTCAATAAAGTGGTAGAAATTGCCGATGCCCCAGAAGCAGTAACTACTGCTGCGATTCCGCCCTCCAGGGAAGCAAGCCGTTGTTCCAACACATCATTTGTGGGATTATTTAGTCTTGTATAAATAAATCCGGCCTCAACCAAACCAAATAAATTGGCGGCATGATCTGAATTATTAAAAACATACGAGGATGTCTGATAAATTGGTACCGCTCTTGTTCCACCATTTTTAGTAACGTCGTGTCCTGCATGAAGTGCGTTGGTTGCAAATTTTTGTGTGCTCATAATTTCTTAATTTTAAAGTATTATTACTATTTTATTTTTTATTTGATGTTTGAAATTGATTATTAAATAAAAAGATTGTCATTTTCTGCTGAATACATGTGAGCAAGCAATGAGTTGGCCTCCGAATGTAATTCGCCTCTTTTTAAGTTGAAATTTGTTTTTTGACTGTGGATTATTCCAAAAATGTTCTTTGGGAAAATTGTTTTTAATATTCTATATATTGTTTTCATGATTTTTAATTTTAAGTAATGAAATAAAAAAAAGCCCTTTCGGATGGCTACCAAAAGGGCTATAGTTAGGAACTATAACAAAGATTTTATCTTTCACTTTCGGCAATAGCAAGTTGGGATGCACATCGACATCTTACAACACATTTTATTTACTATTGAATTATTCATTTTATTAATTTTTTATTTTCTTCAACATTTTAACGTGATAACTTCATTTTAGTTTCAGTTAGAGAACCAACTTACATTCTCTAATATTGCTTATGTAATTTTAATTTAAATCAAAAAAAAACCTCCGCAAATTGCAGAGGTCTTATTGTTATTTTCAGATTTAGATACTAAACAATAGTGTACTCTGCGGAAGTTTCCGACATCATACAGCACATATTTTTAATAACTAAATTCATTTTTTCTAATTCTTTTGTTTGACAAATTTGAGAACTTTTTTTTAAACCACCAAACAAAAAGTAAATTAATTTCTATTACCCTATCAAAATAGTGTGTTGTGTTAAATTTTAATTTATAAATTTAAAAAAAATTAAAGTTTGATTTGCAAATCAAAATGGTTTTGTACTTTTGCACTCAAATACAGAGGAAAAATTTGAACTGATTGCAACCTCTTCATAATGAAATGGTTCGTTATGAATGCTGAAGATTTAATTTCAGTAGTAAAAAATGCTAAAGCAGAAACTCTCCTTTAGTCTTTTTCAGCAATTATTTTCCTCGCTTAATTTAATTTAATACATTATTATGGCTTATTTATTTACGTCAGAATCTGTTAGTGAAGGGCATCCGGACAAAGTTGCAGATCAAATTTCGGATGCATTAATTGATAACTTTTTGGCATTTGATGCTGACTCAAAAGTAGCTTGTGAAACATTGGTTACAACGGGTCAGGTAATTTTAGCTGGTGAAGTAAAGTCGAATACTTATCTTGATGTTCAGCAAATTGCACGTGAGGTAATCCGTAAAATTGGATATACTAAAAGTGAATATATGTTTGAGGCGAATTCTTGTGGAATTTTATCGGCAATTCACGAACAATCAGCTGATATTAATCAGGGCGTTGACAGAGCTAAGCCAGAAGAACAAGGTGCCGGAGATCAGGGAATGATGTTTGGTTACGCAACCAACGAAACTGAAAACTACATGCCATTGGCACTTGATTTATCTCATAAATTATTACAGGAATTAGCTATTTTAAGACGTGAGAATAATGAAATTACTTATTTACGTCCTGATGCAAAATCGCAGGTAACTTTAGAATACAGTGACGATAACAAACCAACCCGTATTGATGCGATTGTTATCTCAACACAACACGATGATTTTGATGAAGAAGCTACAATGCTGGCAAGAATCAAAAAAGATATTATCGAAATATTGATTCCAAGAATCATTGCTAAAAACCCAGCTCACGCTCATTTATTCAATGATAAAATCAACTACCACATCAACCCAACAGGAAAATTCGTAATTGGAGGACCTCACGGTGATACTGGTTTAACAGGAAGAAAAATTATCGTGGATACCTACGGTGGAAAAGGTGCTCACGGTGGTGGTGCATTCTCCGGAAAAGATCCAAGTAAAGTGGACAGAAGTGCAGCTTATGCTACACGTCACATCGCTAAAAATTTAGTTGCTGCAGGTGTTGCTGACGAAATCTTAGTACAGGTTTCTTACGCAATTGGAGTTGCTGAACCAATGGGAATCTTTATTGATACTTACGGGACTTCTAAAGTAAACTTAACTAACGGTGAAATTGCTAAAAAAGTAGAAGCTATTTTTGACATGCGTCCCTACTTTATCGAACAACGTTTGAAATTAAGAAATCCAATTTATAGTGAAACTGCTGCTTACGGACACATGGGACGTATACCGGAAACTGTAACTAAAACCTTTTCTGCTCCTGGAGGACATTCAAAAACAGTTACTGTTGAATTATTTACTTGGGAGAAACTTGATTTTGTTGATAAAGTAAAAGCTGAATTCGGATTATAAATTTAGATTATCAGACTAGCTTAGATTGTTAGACAATTACTTTATTATTAAAACATAAAAAACCCGATTTCTAAAATTAGAAATCGGGTTTTTATTTATCAAAGAAATTTTATCTTTCTAATTGTACGTTTGGTAATGTTTTAGGACGATTAGTATCATTAGATAAAATCCAGCCAGTACGGTAAATCCACTCCGTCATTTTATGCAATTTTACAAAATCAATATTTTCAGACTCATCCATTGGAGTATCGTACTGACTATGCAAAACAATGATGTAAAAAACCGAAGGAATTCCTATTGAAGTGTTTTTTATCCGTTTAATCTACTAATTCAAAACTAGATTTCAACTTTATATCTGCAGATGAAGTGCCAATCATAAGTTCAAAATCTCCAGATTCGGCAACCCATTCTAATTTATTGTTGTAAAATGAAAGTTTTTCTTTGTCAATTATAAATTCTATTGTTTTAGATTCTCCGGCATTTAGTTTGATTTTCTTAAAATCCTTCAATTCCGATACCGGTCGGACTACAGAACCAAATTTATCCTGTAAATACAATTGAACCACTTCTTCTCCCTTTATTTTTCCAACATTTGATAATTGAAAAGAAACTTTAATAGATTCATTGTTTTTTATTTTTACAGAAGATAATTTTAAATCACTATAATTGAATTTTGTATAGCTCAATCCATATCCAAAAGGAAATTTAGGAGAGTTTTTCAAATCAATATACGAGGAAACATAACCGGTAGCTTCATCATTAGCAGCAGGTCTTCCGGTGCTGAAATGATTATAATAAATTGGAATTTGCCCAATTTCTCTAGGAAAAGTCATAGGCAATTTTCCCGACGGATTGTAATCGCCAAACAAGACATCTGCTATGGCGTTACCTGCTTCAGTACCCAGCCACCACGTATACAAAATAGCAGGAGCATTATCAGCAGTCCAATTAAAAACAAGAGGTCTTCCGGCATTTACTAAAACAACAACCGGTTTTCCGGTAGCCATAATAGCTTTTACAAGATCTTCCTGAACACCCGGCAAATGAATATCGCTACGGCTTTTTGCTTCTCCGCTCATATTGTGTCTTTCACCAATACTTAAAATCACTACATCAGCTTGTTTTGCTTTTTCAACAGCTTCAGCGAAACCATTTTTATTATCTCCATCAACTTCGCATCCTTTGGCATAAAGCAGTTTGGCATTTTTGCCCACTTTATTTTGCAAACCATCCCATTGCGAAACTACCCATTTGTCATAATTAACATCCGGTAAATCAACAGCCCAGAATCCCATATTGGCTTTGTATTCTTTAACCATCGGCCCAATAAAAGCAATGGTTTTTAAGTTTTTAGAAAGTGGTAAAGTCTGCTTCTCGTTTTTTAGCAGAACAATACTTTTTTTGGCAACGTCAAGCGCAGCCTTTCTATTTTCAGGATTGTTCAGTTCTTTTTCTTCTCTTTTTCCGTCTGAATATCGGTAAGGATCATCAAATAATCCCAATTCGAATTTTTTACGAAGAATTCTTTTTACAGCATCATCAATCAAATCGACAGAGACTTTACCTTCTTTAATCAGCTCGGCCAGATTATAACGATAGGCATTACTTTCCATATCCATATCACTTCCAGCAGTAATGGCAGAAAGTGCAGCAGCTTTTAAATCTTTTGAATAACCGTGCGCTACCATTTCTCCAATAGAACCCCAATCTGAAACTACAAATCCCTGAAAGTTCCATTTTCCTTTTAAAATATCACGCTGTAAATGTGCATTTCCGGTAGCCGGGATTCCATTTATATCATTAAAAGAGTTCATAAAAGTAGCTGCTCCCGCATCAAGCGCTGCTTTAAAAGGAGGCAGATATGTTTCCCATAACATTCTTTCGCTCATATCAACCGAGTTATAATCTCTTCCGCCAACAGCTGCTCCGTAGGCTGCAAAATGTTTTACGCAAGCCATAACCGAATTCAAATCCCCTAATTTGTTGCCCTGAAATCCTTTTACCCGTGCATATCCTATTTTAGACCCTAAATAAGTATCCTCACCAGCACCTTCCATTACCCTTCCCCAACGCGGGTCACGCCCAATGTCAACCATAGGTGCAAATGTCCAGTGAATTCCACTTGCTGAGGCCTCGCGTGCCGAAACTCTCGCGGCCAGTTCAATGGCTTCCAAATCCCAACTGGCAGCTTCTGCTAATGGAATAGGGAAAGTGGTTTTGTATCCGTGTACAACATCCTGTCCAAATAACAGCGGAATTTTAAGGCGGGACTGCATTGCCAGTTCCTGATATTGTTTCGTATATTTTGTTCCGATAATATTTAACATAGAGCCTACTAAACCTGCTTTGATTTCTGATTGTTTGTTCGGATTTATGGTAATAGGACCTGTTGCGGAGTTGTCACCTGTATATTGATTAAGCTGACCAATTTTTTCTTCAATCGTCATTTTTTTTAATAGTGAATTTACTTTTTGATCTATTGTTTCTTGTTGCGCGGTTGCAAATAAGGAAATCATAAACAAGGTTATCGCAGCTATTTTCTTCATTTTATTTAATTTTGATATCCTATAAGATAATTAGGTGGTAGAAATACGTTTATTTTTGTGTCTTAAATTCTAAATAATTCAAATTAAATCCTCCTTTTTCAAAAACTACTTTAATTTTATTTGTTCCGGAATTTATGTTTACATCAGACAAAATTATTGTTTTCCAATTATCATCCGAACCCGTTGCAGGAAGAACAATACTTTTTGATTTGATGCCATTTTCGGTTTCCAAATGAAGTTTTCCTTCTGAATTTTTGCTCGAATAGCGAATGGCGACTTTAAAAACTTTTTGTTTTGAAACTTCTGTAGTAAACAACAACCATTCACCATCTTCAATAAAGGAAACCTGATATCCATTTGAATCAGTGTCTTTGCAGGGTAAAATATCTACACCGTCGTTTCGCATTGAATTTCCTTTGTTCCATTCTTCAAATTTTCCTGTTTCTACCTTGTAATTAACAAAGTCCTTATCGAGATAAGCATATCCGTTTGATCCTAAATCATATTGGGGAGCAAAAATTTTACCCGGAATGGAGTGTTTTTTATACGGTTTTGTATCATTGGTTTGTACTTGTCTGAACATCGCATCAATTACATCGGGTTTTATTGTTACATTTTCCATTTTGTAATTATCGGCCATTTTCATCAAAGTTTTTTTGGCAAAATCTATAGATGGTTTATCTACGCCATTTTTCCAATATTGTAGTAAAACATCATATTCAGGATTTTTTGTAACCGAAGTTACTCCTGCAATATTCTCTATTTTTTTCATTGGCCAAAAAGCCCATCCGATATTGTTTTTTTCCACTAAAAAGATAACATCTTTAAACCAGACATTCGAATTTTCTCCGCTTTCACCCAGCCATATCGGCACATTGTATTGTTTACGGTAATCCAGCATTTTTTGAATGGAAGCAGTAGTATTATAGTTCCAGTATTTATGAAAACTCAATGCCATGTTTTCATCCCATAAGGGAAAAATTCCGTTGTAATTATTCCCCCAGCAATTGCCTTCAATAAAAATTAAATGGTTAGTATCTACTTCACGAATCGCTTTTGTAACGGCTACCATTAATTCTCTTAAAGGACCATTTGAATTTTCGTCACAGCCGTTTTTGTTTTCTCCTGTGAAATTCCAGTTGGGTTCATTAATGATATCATATGCGCCCATCCATGGATTGTCTTTATAACGTTCCGCTAATTTTTTCCATAAAGCAATCATTTTTTTCTGATTGGCTTCACTTTGCCAAAGAGATGGTTTCGTAGTGTCATAATCTGAAATTGCAGCATCATTTCCTTGTCCTCCGGGAGCTGCATGTAAATCTAAAATCAGATACATTTTGTTTTCTGCACACCATTTAAGCAAATTGTCAGTCATGGTAAAACCTTCTTCAATCCATGTGATTTCACCATTTTTTTCTTCCTCGATAGCAGGTGTATACAAATTATAATGCATGGGTAAACGAATAGAGTTGAATCCCCATGCAGCTAATGAATCGATATCACGTTTTATAATTCCGTTAGCTTTATAGGCTGCATAGAATTCTTTTGTGTTTTCTTCACCAATTAAATCCTGAATTTTTTGTTTAATCTGATATTGTGGACTGGCGAAAGGCTGTGTTTGAAGCATATATCCTTCCTGAACCATCCATCCTCCTAAGCCTAAACCTCTTAAAATTATATTTTTTCCTTTGCCATCTACAATCTTTTGTCCTTCACGGTGCAAAAAGCCTTGTCCAAAAGAAACTATTGGAAATGAGAGCAGCAGAATTAAAATTAATTTCTTCATAATCTAATTAATGAAATTATATTGGAAAAATATCAAATTGTAAAAAAGCCACGAATTTCACAAATCAACACAAATAGGATGTGAAGAATCAGTAAAATTCGAGGCAAGAAATAACTTCTAAATGAAAATATAGATTAAGCTTATTTCAATCCATCTTCCTTCTGTTTTTATTTTAAATAAAAATCTTTTTTCTGATCTGAAATCTGAACAGTGAAAGTTCCTTTTTCAGAAATCCATTTTAAATCTTCATTTACAAACTGTAAGTCTTTTTGATTCAATGTAAACTTTACTGTTTTGGTTTCACTAGGTTCCAAATTGATTTTTTCGAATCTTTTCAGAGACTTAAATTCCGGTGTAATGCTTGCAAAATTATCTGACAAATACAGCAAAACTGATTCTTTTCCTGCTTTTTTTCCTGAATTGGTAACTTCAACAGAAATATTTATTTCATCATTATTATTGATTTCCGTTTTATCGATTTTTAAATTCGAATACTTAAAAGTTGTGTACGATAATCCTGTTCCAAATTCGAATTGTGGCAAGTAGCTTTTCTCATATTTAGCATCATTATTTTGTTCATTTTCAGAAATACTTTCTGTATATTTTCGGTTGTATTTTTCTAAAGAATTAGGATATCTTGGATAGTTGTAAGGTATTCTTCCGCTCGGATTAACATCCCCGTAGATAATATCAACCAAAGCTCTGGATCCTTCGTTTCCAGGAAGGTAACACTGAATAACAGCACTCATTTTGCTTTCAAAGTCACTGATTAATCTTGGTCTCCCTTCGTTCAAAACCAGAATAACAGGCTTGTTTAATTGTGCTAATGCAAGAGCTAATTTGATTTGAGAATTGCTCATAAAGATATTACTGATGTCTCCCGGAGTTTCCGTATAATTTTTCTCTCCCAGACACAAAACAATTTTACTGGCATTCTTAGCCAAATCAATAGCTTTTTGAATTTCGGCATCATTTTCATTTTCTAAATCAGCACCTAATGTGTACAATACATTTTCTTTGCCCGCTTTATTTTGAAAAGCCTCCAGAATTGTAAATTTATCAGCAGCATAAGAATCTGAATTCTCACCTTGCCAGGTATACGACCAGCCGCCATTAAGATATTTCATGCTGTTGGCTGTTGGTCCTGTTACCAGAATTTTTTCGTTTTTATTTAAGGGAAGAAGTGCATCATTATTTTTCAGTAAAGTAATTGATTCCGCAGCTGTTTTATAGGCTTCCTGAATGTGCTCCGCTGACCCGAATTTTGGATAATCCTTTAAGTTGGCAACCGTATTTTGAAATAAATTCAATTCGAACTTCATTCTTAAAATACGCGTTACGGCATCATCAATCCTTGACATTGGAACTTCTCCTTTTTTTACTAAATCAACTAAATCAGTGTAAAAAGAAAATTCTTCAGGCACCATACTCATGTCGATACCGGCCATAATAGCTATTCTTACAGCATCACGTTTTGTTTCTGCAACTTTATGCCTTGTATTAAGATAGATGATGTCTTTCCAGTCGGTTACCACAACACCTGTAAAACCTAATTCCTTTTTTAAAATATCTGTTAGCAAATGTTTACTGGCATGTACGGGAGTTCCGTTGATTTCTCCTGAACTTACCATAACACTTTTTGCTCCTGCTTTAATTGCAGCTTCGTAAATTGTTAAATCATATTGTCTTAAAATACGTTCCGGAATAATACTTGGCGTTCTGTCTTTTCCTGTTGTAGTACTTCCGTATCCAATGTAATGTTTCATACAGGATGCCACACTATATTTAGAACCCACATTATTATTACCTTCAAAACCATCTACTAAGGCAACAGCCATTTTTGAAGATAAATAAGCATCTTCTCCAAATGATTCCCACATTCTTGACCACGCAGGGTTTCTTGGAAAATCTAAATCTGGTGAAAAAACCCAAGGAATTGACGAAGCACGGGTTTCATAGGCAGAAATTTCGGCTCCGCGTTTTACCAAATCAGTATTAAAAGTAGCAGCAAGACCTATTTGCTGAGGGAATAATGTTGCTCCGGCGGTATAACTTGCTCCATGAATAGCATCAATACCATATAAAACCGGAATTTTTAATCTTGTTTTGTTGGCTTCATTAGAAATAGCAGTCATTGTTTCCTGCCATCTTTGTATTGTTGGAGCACCAGGATTTGGAACATTTAAAATAGAACCAATATGATAATCCTGAATACCTTGTTTTAATTTTGAAGCATCAAAATAACCAGGTTTTTTAATATCTTCAAACATGGTAACCGTAATCTGAGTCATTTGACCCACTTTTTCTTCAAGAGTCATTTTAGAAAGCAGCTCTGAAACTTTAGAATCAATTTCTGCTTTTTTATTTCCCTGAGCCCATGTTGCTGTACTTATTGTAAAAGCAAACAGTAGCAAAATTGCATTTTTCATTTTGTAATTTTAATAGATTGGAACAATGCATTGCGTTATTGTTCGAAATTTGTTTTAATTCTGAATCCCTTTCAAAAGAAAAAAGTTAATAAACCAAAGTTTGTATGGAATGAGCAGGAATTTTAACTCCTGTTTTTTCTGATGCAATAATAAGACTATAGGTTATTTCTTTATCTGTTGGATTCATTACTACAGTTGCCATTGTTCCGTCTGCATTCAAAAATGAAGTACTTAATAAATTACTTCTGCTTACTGCAGAACTTACACGAACTGCATCCAGATGAATGAATTTTGAGAAATGGCCAATATAATAGTAAGAAGGAGTATAAATTAATTCGCCTGTTGTTGTATCTGCATGGATAGGGGCAAAACAAAAATTACCAACATGATTTGGGCCTCCATTTTGATCTAAAAGAATGTTCCAGTCTGTCCACCCTGCGGTTCCATTATTAAAATCATTAATCATAGAAGTACCATATCTTTCTGCATTTGGCCAGAATTGATATTTCGCAGCATCAAATCTTTCTACACAGCCTTCCGTAAACAAAAGGCCTTTGTCCGGATATGCTTCATTTACCTTTTGAACATTTTCAAACATTGGCATACCTCCTGACCACGTTTCATACCAGTGAAATCCCATTCCCCAAACGTATTTGGAAGCTTCCGGATCAGAGTAAATTACATTGGCTCTTTGGTTCATTAAATCACGATTATGATCCCAGGCAATGATTTTTACATCCCCTAATTTTTCTTTTTTTAATGTTGGACCGAGAAAGTTTTTTATGAAATCTCTTTCCGCCTCAGCAGTATAAATACAAGATTCCCAGGTTTGTACTGCCATTGGTTCATTTTGTGTTGAAGTTCCCCAAATTGGAATCCCTTCTTTTTCATAAGCTTTAATAAATTTTGCATAAAAGTTAGCCCAAGTCTGGTAAAATTCAGGTAGTAAAGTACCGCCTTTTAATACATTTTTATTGCTTTTCATAAAAGCATTAGGAGACCATGGTGCTACATATGTCGTTAATTTTCCACCAGCGGTTTGTATGGCTTGTTTAATTAGCTGAATACGAAACTGTCTGTCATGTTCAATTGAAAAAGTTTTTAATTCTTTATCATTTTCCTCAATATATGAATAGCTTCCACTGCTAAAATCAGAACTTTGTATCGTTGTTCTTAGCAATGAATAGCCTATACCTTTATGTTTATCATAATAGGCATTTAAGAATTCTGCTTGTTTTTCTTTTGAAAGCTTCGCAAAAATTTCTGCACTTGCATCTGTTACGGCCCCTCCTATTCCCATAAAAGTCTGAAACTTTTTTGAAGGTTCTACAAAAATTGAAGTTTCAATTTCTAATGGCTGTGTGGCAGATGAAAATACTAAATTGTCAGTTAGTGTTAGTTTTAAATTAGATTTTTCGGCTGTAGTATAAACTTTAATTTTTTTGTTGGCTGTTGTGTATTTTTTTTGTTGTTTTTGGTTTTTCTGTTGAGCAAAAACAGAAAAACATATACATAAACAAATAATAATAAATCCAAATTTTTTCATTCTGTATATTTTAATAATTTAAGATTTAGAAACATATATCTTATTCAATTCTGTAAAATGATTTAAAAATAGCCCATAATCAAAAAAGAATATGGGCTATTCTAACAACCAAACTTAACTTAAAACTTAACTCAAATGATTCACTGTGTTTAGTGAATACACTTTTTTAAAATATATTATTAACATTTTTTGAGATAATACTATAACAAACTACCAACCGTTAGGCGTCATTTTTGTATTATTAAGAAGTTCTGCAGCAGGTACAGGATACAGTTTGTGTTTTTCCAAAAAGTTTCCATTCTTTTTAAATCCTTGGTTTTTAAGTACAGTTGCAGCGTCACCCCAACGAATTAAATCAAGAAATCTAAATCCTTCGAACGCCAATTCTAATCTTCTTTCTGTTTTAATTGCATCAAGAGTTACTGTTTTTACCGGTAAATCTACTCTGTCACGAACTTTCGTAAAATACTTTTGTGCAGTTGTAACATCTCCTGCTAAAAGATTTGCTTCGGCTGCCATTAACAAAACATCAGAAAATCTAATTAACCTTACATTTGTTCCGTAGTTTAATTCAGCAACATCAGTTCCTGCACCTGTTTCAGATTTTAAAGAACCATATTTAATCCTAAAATAACCCTCCATTCCATAAACTGGAGGTACTTCTGTCCAGTCTTTATCAGCGTCTGGTTTCCAGTCACCACCAAATTTTGATCGAAGGTCTGCTACTGACAATACAGAAGCATTTTTTCTTACAATATCACCTTCTGCATCAAATGCCTCTGCCATTTTCGCTGTTGGATAATTAAATCCCCAGCCTGGTACAATACCTGAAGTTCCTGGTATAAAAAAGCCTCTTGGCCCCATTAATTGCCAGTTTATGTTATTTTCCATTGCACGGTTTCCTCCCCATTGAAAAGTTCCCCAGTCATAACCAGCTGTGTTTACATATCCAACCTCAAATAAAGATTCTAATCCATATTCAGATTCTTTTAAAAATATTTTTGAAAAATCAGGTGCAAGGTCATATTCTGTAGATGTAATTACATCCTCAAATGCATCAGCTGATTCTGTATACATTTTTTGATATAAATAAGCTTTCCCTTTTATTGCCTGTGCAGTACCTTTTGACATTCTGAAGCGCATCTCTGGCGAATACTCACTCTTCTTTGGAAGATTTGGAATTGCTTCATCTAAATCTTTGTGGATTTGTGCATAGATTTGTTCAGGAGTAGATTTTTCCAGTGAATATTCAGATGCTTGTGGAAGTGTCAGTCTTAAAGGAACACCGCCCCACATTGATACTAATTCAAAGTAAAAAAAGGCTCTCAAAGCTTTTGCTTCAGCTATCATTTTAATTTTTGCAGGAGTATCACCCACTGCAATATTAATAACAGCATTTGCTCTCATTATACCAAAATACATGGTTTTGAACGAATGTTCAATAGGTTTGTTCTCGGCGGTATATGAAAAATCGTCAAGTTGCTGATATGCAGGCTGATCTCCATCAGACTCTCCACCTGCATGAGACTCATCTGAAGGAAATGATTTTACTACATACATTGAGTTCCAGTCTGTTGAATAAGCCCATTGTAAAATATCATAGCAGGCAAATACACCTTCTTGTAATTCTTCTTCTGTTTTAAAGTAATCGTCTGCAGCTAAAACACCATAAATTGGTTTGTCCAGGAAATCTTTTTCACAGGAAATTAATGTCAATACGACCCCTGTAACAAGTGCTAGTTTATAAATTATTTTTTTCATTGTTATATTTTTTTGTCTTCGTAGTTGAATTAAAATGTTACTGATAGTCCAGTCATAAAACGGCTAGCAATAGGATAAAGACCTCTATCAATACCTTGGGAGTTATTTGAAAAACTTCCTACTTCAGGATCAATTCCTTTGTATTTTGTGAATGTGAAGTAATCATCAAGTGATAAATATATTCTAAGACTACTCATTCCCATTTGTCTGATTAATTCAGGCTTTAGACTATAGCCTAATTGAATTTGTTTAATTTTTACATAAGAGGCGTCCTGAACCATTAAATCACTTGAGTAAAATATTGGGTCACTATAAGTAGCTTTAGGAAAACTGTTAGTACTTCCTTCTCCTGTCCATCTGTCGGTAAAAAAGTATTCTGGACGGTTAGAAGGACGGTTATCAACTCTTGCCAGAGCTATAAAGTTTTCTCCTCCAAAAGCACCTTGTAGGAAAATTTTAAGATCAAATCCTTTATATTCAAAATCAATAGTCGATGCTATCAATAAATCATGATGAGGATCACCAATGTATGTTTTATCCTGATCTGTGATGTCACCATCTCCATTGGCGTCAACTACAATTGGCGAGCCAGGTGTTGGATTCCAGGTAGTAACACTACCTAAAGAGGTTTTATATGCATCAACTTGTGCCTGATTTTGAAAAATTCCATCTGTTTTATATCCTCTGAAGTACCATACTGGTTTACCTAATTCAAATGAAGTTATAGTTCCTAATACAGGAAGACTTGCACCATCAACTCTAGTAAGCAGAGGGTTTAAAAAGGTAACTTCGTTATTAATTGTTGTTAAGTTTAGATTTATACCATAATTTAACTGTCGTTGTGTTTCTCTCCATCCCAACTCTATTTCAATACCTTTATTTGTAACATCTCCTGCATTTGCATAAGGAGCTGGATAACCTGTTGACAAAGGTGGTGAAGAAGGTGTTAGCAAATCTCTTGTTACTTTTTTATAATAATCAAACCCTAGTGATAATTTGTTGTTGAAAGCTCTTAAGTCAAACCCTAAATCGGTTTGTTCGGTAGTTTCCCAGGTTATGTCTTCATTCGGTAAAGCTTTAAGTTCACCAACAGTATGATAGTTCCCTAATGCGTCCGGATATTTTAAACCATCTTTAGTAACAAGAGCTTTCCATTGTCCTGCCTGAATATTAGAAGTTGAACCGTTTTCACCCCATGATGCTCTGAACTTTAAATTGTTTACAGCTTCAAGTCCCCAAAATGATTCATTTGATATTACCCAACCTGCAGATACTGCCGGGAAATAACCTGAGCGTTTATCTGGTGCGAAGAGAGATGAGTTGTCATTTCTTAAAGTAGCCTGAAACAAATATTTGTTGTCATATGCATAAGTAATACGCCCAAAATAAGATTGCATCGATGATGGAGTTATGTTCCCTGATACATCACCTTTTACTGTGGCTTCACCAACAGGTGCCCATTCGTCTCCTTCTTTTATCATTCCTGCTGTACGGGTATTTAAAAAGCGGTATTCCGTATCTTGCGCAGACATACCAATCATACCAGAAAATTCATGTTTATCAATTGTTTTGGTGTAAGTAGCAAAGTTTTCAAAAAGCCATGTTTTGAATATCCCCTGATTATAAGTTTTTGAATTTGTAGTGTTCTCTTTAGTTGCATTCCACCAGCTTTTTTGTGTCCAGTCGTCGTAGTTGTTATAAGCCTGTTCTATTCCATAACGTGTTGTGAAAACAAATCCGTCAAATGGCTTAATATTAGCATATACATTACCAATAATTTTAGTTTCCTGTTGCAGACCATGATCAATTGCAATTTGCCCAATTGGATTAGCAATTTCACCAGTGATATATTCAGAAATACCATAATATTCGCCATTTGCATTTCTTGGTATTACACGTCCTTCAGCTAATGCATCCTGAACATGTTGAGGTAATACTGTGCCGGATGGATAATAAACAGGTGTTGTAGGATCCATCAACATGGCATGATTCATAATACCATTAAAACTGTCATCTTCTGTAAAAGCTCTGCGTTTATTTACTGAAAGTGAGAAATTTTCTCCAACCTCTAAATATTTACTTACTTTATGATTTGAATTTAACCTTACTGTAGTACGTTTAAACTTAGTTTTATCTCCTCCAAAAAGTCCATCCTGACTAAAGAAGTTACCTGAAAGTAAAAATGTTGATGTTTCATTTCCACCAGCCAATTGAAGTGTATGATGCTCCATTGGAGCTCCGTCTTCAGCTGTTTCATCAAGCCAGTTTGTTCCTGATTTGCCTTTCCATTCAGCAATATCTGGTTTGTTTCCCGGAGCATTAATTTCAGTCATCCATTGGGAATACTGATCAGCATCCATCATTTTTAATTTTGTTCTTAACGATTGAAACCCAAATTGTGTACTATAGGATACTTTCATAGAACCTGCTTTACCTTTTTTAGTGGTAATCATTACAACACCATTACCACCATCAGCTCCATAAATGGCAGCGGAAGCAGCATCTTTTAAAATTTCTATTTTTTCAATATCATTTGCATCTAAGAAATCTATATTTCCAGTACGCATACCATCCACTACATAAATTGGATCAGAATTTCCGTTAGAACCTGCTCCACGAATACGAACTTTTGCTCCAGCTCCTGGTGCACCTGATTGCGCCAATACTGTAACACCCGCCGCTTGTCCTTGTAGCACCTGAGTAGACAAACCCACTGATAGGGTTGATATCTGTTCTGCCTTTATTGAAGATATTGCTCCTGTAACCACGCTTTTCTTTTGCGTACCATACCCTACAACTACAACTTCATTTAAACTTTGTGATTCAGATTGCAATCTGATTTCAAGTTTTGTTCTGCCATTAACTGCTTCCTCTACAGTTTTATACCCAACAAAAGTGATTGTAAGTATTCCGTTTGAAGGAGCATTTATTTGAAATTTTCCATCAAAGTCAGATGCGGCAGCTTTGTTTGTTCCTTTGATTAAAATTGTAGCCCCTGGGACGGGCATTCCACTTTCATCGTTTATTATACCATTTACTGTAACATCTTGTGCTAGTGTTACAACTGAAAATAATAAAGACGAAAAACAAAAAATAAATAATTTTGTTAATTTCATTTTTCTAAAAATTTTGGTTAATTAATTAGTAATTTGATGCAATAATAGAGTTAAAATTTTATTAATTACATTTTAATATCATTACAAAAACACATCAAACTATAAATTAATACTTAACAAAAACACATCATAATAATTTTAACTAACTGTATAACAATTTATTATAAATATATTATGATTGTTACTATAATGTTAATTACTTAAAAAAAACACTACATTTATAATTATCAAAAATTAAGTTAATTATTAGTAATACGTTATTATTTAAAATTTTGACAAATGTGAAATTCACATTTTATACCAAAATAAAAAAATTAATACTGTAAAACGTTATAAAAAAATATGAGATTAGTAAACTCCTTCTTCATTAAAATTATTTTCATCCTGCTTCCAATTAGCTTTTTTAGTCAGGTAAAAAACATCGGATTACCTAATTTGAACAATTATAAGAGAAATGAATATAAAGGAGGCACACAAAACTGGAGCATCGATCAGGACTTAAACGGAAATATTTACTTTGCTAATAATAGTGGATTAATTCAATTTGATGGTTCTACATGGCGTAAATATTCTTTACCAAATAACACTCCTATCAGAAGTTTAAAAATAGATTCAAACGGAAAAATCTTTGTAGGCGGAAATAATGAATTTGGCTATTTTAAAGCAAATGAGAAGGGAAACTTAAAATACTTTTCGATTTCAAAAATGATACGAAATAAGGAAAGTCAAAACATAAATTTAATATGGAGAATCCATATACATAAAGGAGAAGTTGTTTTTCAATCATTTACCAAAGCTTTTTTTTACAGGAATAATAAATTACGAATTTTAAATGCTCCAAACAAGTTTCAGTTTTCTTTTTTGGTCAATAACCGTCTTTTCTTTCAGGATAAAGTTTTGGGTGTTTTAGAACATAAGTCTGGAAAATTATTTTCTTTAAAAGGAACTACCACTTTGAATGATAAAGAAATTTGGGCCATGTTTGCATTGCCAAATAACAAAATGTTGTTGGCAACTTTAGAAAAGGGGCTTTTTGTATATGATTATAAAAACGTACAGCCATGGAATACTGAAGCTAATGATTTTATTAAAAAAAATACTTCTCTTGGAGGCTCGATTATAAAAAATAAATTCATTGTTTTAAATTCTGTTTTGGACGGCATTATAATTTGCGATCTAAACGGAAAAATAATTCAGCATTTGAATCGACAAAAAGGACTTCAGAATAATACAATCCTGACTTCATTTGTAGATAAAAAGGATAATATCTGGTTAGGGCTGGACAATGGAATTACATTTATAAATGAAAATTCACCATTTACCTATTTTGATTATAGTTACAATATTGGAACTGTGTATGCATCGGTAATACATCAGAATAATATCTATGTAGCGACTAATCAGGGGTTGTTTTATCATTCATGGGGAAACACTTTTGATGACAAACCCTTTACAAGAGTTGAAGGAACTATTGCGCAGGCCTGGAACATTCAGGTAATAAATGATATTTTATTGTGTTCCAGTAATAGCGGTGCTCTTGTTATTCAACACAACAAAGTTTTAAAAACGCTCGATACAAAAGGCTATTTTGGTTTTAAACCTATTCCAAACCGTCCCAATTATATAATTGGTGAGAGTTACAACGGTTTTTCTGTTTTTAAGACAACACCTTATGGAGTTGAATTTGTAAATCAGGTTGAAGGGTTTGAAGAAACAACAAATACTTTTGAAGTTGAACTTGATGAGAATTATTTATGGTTAAAGAAAAATCCATATTTGTATCAGATGCGCCTTTCAGATGATCTGAAAAAATTTGAAACCATTAAAAAACATACTCAAATATCATCCACTCATAAAGGAATTGCAAGCATGCAGTTGATCAACAACAAAATTTATTTTCAGAATAATAATCATTTTTACAGGTTTTCTGTTGAGCAGGATCGATTTTTTGAAGACAGAAAGATGAGTAATTTATTTAAAAATATCCCTGAAATAAATACATTAATTGAAGATTCAGACAAGAATCTCTGGTATTCTTTTAATGAATCCCTTGGAGTGCTTTTAAAAGATAAAAATGGTAATTATACGCGGAACGAAGCTCCTTTTACTAATCTGAAAGGTAATTTGGTTAATAATTATATATCTGTAAATACTATTGATTCAAATAACATTTTCATTGGACTAACCGATGGATTAACGCATTATGATTCGAAAATTTCAAATAATTTTATAACTCGGCCTGATGCTTTTATCGAAAGTTTCTCTTTTCCGGGTGATACTATAATTACAGGAAATTTAAAAAATATACCAAATGATTTTTGTCTTCCTTATAGTGCCAATCATGTACGGTTTACTTTTTCATCTCCAACATTTGAAAACCAGGAAAATGTCACTTATTCGTATAAATTAGAGCCTTTTGACGACAGTTGGAGGAGCTGGTCTTCTTTATCGATAAAAGAATATACGAATTTAAGAGAAGGAAATTATATAATGAAATTAAGAGCAAAAAACAGCTATGGTGTAATTTCTAAAATTAGTCAGATTAAATTTGAAATTTCACCACCTTGGTACAGACATTTTATCGCTTACATAATGTATTTAGGATTTATTATAGCTGCGATATACATAGTTTCCAATAGAATCAAATTAAAAATAAGAAAAAATAAATATTATGAAACAATAGAACAGAGACGTTTGTATCTTGAGAAAGAATCTAAAATCAGACAAGAACAGTATGCATTGGAAAAAGAAATAGAAAAGCTCAAAAGTGATAAACTTCAAATAAAAATTTTAGCAAAAGATAAGGAACTTGTAAATAATTCTCTTCAAGTAGTAAAAAAGAATAAAACGCTGAACGGTATTATAAGTAAATTAAAAGAAATAGATACCAATATATTAGATGATTCGGCAAAAACAGAATTTGGAAAACTCCATAAGAGCATCATAAAAGAAGTAAATTCTGATAAAAGCTGGAAAGATTTAGAAAAACATATTAAAAATGTTCATTTTGATTTTCTAAAAAGACTGAAAGAAAAATATCCGACAATTTCTCCAAGGGAATTAGATTTATCTACATACCTTTTAATGAATATGTCAACCAAAGAAATCGCTGAGATTATGAATATTTCGAATGGTGGAGTTGAATTGGCAAGGTATCGATTAAGGAAAAAGCTTGGATTGAATAAAAAGGAAAATCTCATTGGCTTTTTAATGAGTATTTAAATGCAAAATGCCTCTAAGTTTAGAGGCATTTTTGTTTGTTTTATAGAGTAACTGTTATCTAAAACAATCCATTCAGCTCAGCATCAATACGATTGATTATATTTCCTAAATCTTCAGGATTGTCTACAAAATTAATATTGTCTACATCAATTATAAGCAATTTACCTTTATTATAAGTCTGCACCCAGGCTTCATATCTTTCATTCAGCCTGCTTAAGTAATCAATAGAAATTGAATTTTCATACTCTCGTCCTCGTTTATGGATTTGTCCTACCAGATTAGGAATAGAACTTCTTAAATAGATCAATAAATCCGGTGCTTTTACCAAAGATTCCATCAATTCAAAAAGGGAAGTGTAATTTTCAAAATCCCGACTTGTCATCAATCCCATCGAATATAAATTTGGCGCAAAAATGTAAGCATCTTCATAAATAGTTCTGTCCTGAATAATTTTTTTCCCGCTTTCACGAATTTGCTGCACCTGACGAAATCTGCTGTTAAGGAAATAAATCTGTAAATTAAACGACCAACGCTCCATTTGGTGGTAAAAATCATCTAAATATGGATTGTCAACAACATCTTCGTAATGCGGTTCCCATTTAAAATGTTTGGCTAATAATTTAGTCAAAGTTGTTTTTCCAGCGCCTATATTTCCTGCTATTGCTATGTGCATTACGGTATTACGATTTTATAATTTATGATTTCTTTGGATGTAAAAATAGATAAAATTTGGTCTTTGTAGCAGAATTTGTCAAAGGTTTTTTCTGAAATCTCTATTTGAGAAACTGAACTGGCATTTGCATTAGTAAGGTCTTTTAAATACAACACATTAGCTTTGCTGAAAAGATATTGATGATTGTTCAAAATCTCTATTGCATCAAATTCAGAAACTGTCCCAAGCGCTGTAATTTTACCAAAAATATCACAGTAAAACCAATTGTTTTTTTTATCAATCCAGTAAAAAGTATTGAAATCAGTTTGGTAATATTTTATACCCTCAACTAATGGAGTAGAAACTGTTTTATATTCGTTTTTAAGATAATCGAATAAGCCGATTTGTTGATTTAATGCATTATATACCCACAATTGATTTTGTGCTGACATACCAATTGCAGTACAGACAAGAGGAGTAGGATTTTGAGAAAAATTAATTTCAGAAATTTTATTTAATTGATTGTCAAGCAAAACAATGCTATTAAAATCTTCGTAAAACAACATAATCTTTAGAGGGTTCAGTATATCTGCTTTAGTGATATTTCCTAAGTAAACATTTTTGTATTCAAAATTTTCATTTCCTTTTATCTTGCTAAAAACATTATTTTTTATCTGGTAAGAAAATCCAAAAGAATCATACCCTGAAAAGTCATCTGCATCAATACTAAAATGCGAAACAAGAAGGGGTTTAATCTTTTGATTTTGAGAAGAGACAATAGAAAATGAGCAGACAATAAAAATAGAAAACAAGATTATGTACGCTGTTTTTTTCATGCCTTTAAGTTTCAGAATAGCCAAATTACAAAAACTATAGTATCAAAATAGTTAAAGTCAATATTAGTTTTATTTTCCTTAAACCTTTTTAGGTTGCAATAGTCTAAGAAATACCAAATTTCGCCTATGTATTACATGAATTGATATATTTAATTTTCAGTAGTTTAAAATTAATAATACATTTGAGTGTAATAATCGGATTTACCCATTTTAATAAAAAAACCAAATGAAAAAAATACTGTTTTATATGTTTTTGATGCTTGTAATTACACAGGCAAATGCTCAAAAAGATTTTCAGGGAATGGCTGTTTATGAGTCCAAAACACAAACACCAAAATTTGAGATGCGCGGAAATAATGATATTACTCCTGAGATGCAGAAGAATATGGAAGAGAGAATGAAGCAAATGCTTGAAAAAACATTTATTCTGAATTTTGATAAATCGGCATCAATCTATAAAGAAGAGGAAAAATTAGAAGCTCCGGGTCAGCAAGGCGGCGGAATGCGAATTATGATGAACTCTTTTATGGGAGGCGGAGGAACATTTTATAAAGATGTAAAAAACAAATCATATACGGTTGATAAGGAATTTATGGGAAAAGAGTTTTTGGTCGTAGATTCATTGCCAAAACTGAATTGGAAATTAGAATCGGAAACCAAACAAATTGGCGGCTACACATGTTACAAGGCCACAGCAATAAAGGAAGCAAGTAAGACTGACTTTAGAAATTTCAGGCCTAAAAACAACGACGATAAAAAGGCGGAAGATAAAAAAGATGATCCTAAGAAAACTTCAGGCGAAACAAAAACGAACTTTGAAGATAATTTTGAAATGCCAAAAGAAATCGTAATAACAGCATGGTACACGCCTGAAATTCCAGTAAATCAGGGTCCGGAAAATTATTGGGGCCTACCTGGTCTTATTTTAGAAATTAATGATGGAAAAACCATTATTTTATGCTCTAAAATTGTTTTAAATTCAAAAGAAAAAGTAATCATAAAAGCACCAGCAAAAGGAAAAGTAGTTTCCCAGAAAGAATATGATGAAACGGTGATAAAAAAAATGGAAGAATTTAGAGAGATGAATCGTGGTCGAGGCGGCAATGGTCCAACAATGATTAGACGATAATTTTAATAGTTACATAGACTTCCTTAATGAAAAATTTAGTTCTCTTTTTTACCTTTTTTATTACTTCCGTATCTTTTTCCCAAAGCATTCGTTTTGATGGCTATATTCAGGATCAACAAAAAAACCCATTGGAAATGGCTAATGTAATGGCTGTGAACAACGCTACAAAAGCAATGGATTCTTATGGAATTACCAATGATAAGGGAAAATTTCAATTGAGTTTAAAGCCAAATGCATCTTATGTAATTAAAATAAGTTACCTCGGAATGCAATCAAAGGAAATTACGATTTCTACCAAAAGCGAAAACATGACGCAAAACATTGTTATGAATGATGCCGGAATAGAACTGGAAGGTGTAGAAATTGTACGCGAAATGCCTGTTTCCATTAAAGGAGATACTATTGTATATAATGCAGATTCTTTTAAATCAGGAACCGAAAGGAAATTGGAAGATGTATTGAAAAAATTACCCGGCGTAGAAGTAAATGCTGATGGAGAAATTGAAGTAGAAGGAAAAAAAGTAACCAAATTAATGGTAGAAGGAAAGGACTTTTTTGACGGAGATACAAAACTGGGAGTTAAAAATATTCCGGCCGATGCGATTGACAAAATTCAGGTTTTACGTAATTATAATGAAATTGGCGCTTTAAAAGGTTTAGAAAATGATCAGGACAATGTAGCCATGAACATTAAACTGAAAGAAGGGAAAAAGAATTTTTGGTTTGGAGATATGACAGCCGGAATTGGAGTGGGACAACTGGATAGCCGTTATATCATTAATCCAAAATTATTTTATTACAGCCCTAAATACAGTATCAATCTAATTACCAATTTTAATAATATCGGTGAGTTGCCACTAACTGCCCAGGACTATTTTAAGTTTACTGGCGGATTTAGGAATATGATGAAAAAAGGCGGGAGTAATTTTAATGTTTCCTCCAATGATATCGGAATATCACTTTTGAGAAATAATCGCGCTAAGGAAATTGAAACGAAATTCGGCGCAACTAATTTTGCCTATTCACCTACAAAAAAATGGAATATCAGCGGTTTTGGAATTTTGTCTACTTCAAAAACCGATTTAGAAACAAGATCACAAACTACAATTCTGGCATCGGGTGATCAGGAAAAAAGAGACGAAGCAACACATCAAAAAAACAATCTCGGACTTTTTAAATTAAGTTCTAGTTATAAACCTAATGCAAAACTTCAATTTGATTACGACATCCTGACCAAAGTGACAAAACAGGATGAAAATTCGGATTTGCTTCGTGAATCCATTGAAAGTAATGTCTCTACTCTTGAAACTATTTTTACAAACAAAAAACAGGATCCAACTTCTATAAATCAAAATGTAAGTTTGTATTATACGCAAAGCTACAAAAATATTTTTGCTTTTGAAATGCAGCATTTATATCAGGATGAAAATCCCTTTTATAATGCCAATCTGCAAACACAGCCCTTTAGTTTATTAGACTATGCTTCAGGTCAACAAAGAAACGACCTGAATCAGGATCGTTTTGTAAAGACTAATAAACTTGATGCGAAACTGGATTACTATTATATGGTAACGCCAAAAAGCAATATCAATATCACGTTAGGAAATACATTTTCGTATCAAAATTTTAATTCTCATATTTTTCAGATTCTGGATAACGGCGATAGAAATGACCTGAACGATTCGTCAAATAACAATCAGGTAAATTATAATTTCAACGATGCCTTTTTAGGATTTCATTATAAGATTCTAAAGGGGAAATTTACCTTAACACCCGGAGTTAGTGTCCATTCATACGGAATGACTAATACGCAGCTGGGAGCAGATTATACTCAAAATTTTGTAAAAGTGCTGCCTGACTTTTTTGCCTTATATCAGATAAAAAAAGCGGAAACACTGACATACAATTTTTCATTATCCAATGATTTTACAGATATCAACCAGTTGGCTGAAGGCTATGTAATATCCAATTATAATAGCTTATTTCGAGGAAATCGTACTCTGGAAAATGCAACTTCGCAAGTACATTCCTTGCGCTATTTCAAATATAACATGTTTAATTTTGAGAATATTTTTGCGAATGCTACTTATACTAAAAAAGTAGATGCAATAAAAACCAAAGCTGATTTTACAGGAATTAATCAATCCTCTTCTCCTTATAATTCTAATTTAGCGGATGAAACTCTTTCCGGAATGGGAAGCTATGGCCGCTCATTTTTAAAGAATTATAAAGCTTCTGTGAACGCAAGTTTGAATTGGTCAAAATTCAATAATATCCAAAATGAAATACCAACAACGACAGAGAGTTTTACTCAAAGTTATACTGTAAAGGCTTCTACAAATTACAAAAACCTGCCTAATATTGAGTTTGGTTATAATATGTTAATCAATACATACAGTGGCTCTACATTTTTCACTGACAAGCCTTTTGCCAGATTAGACTATTATTTTCTGGATAGCTTTTCATTTGTTTCCGAGTATGAATTTTATCATTATTACAATACTAGTAAATCAGTCAATAACGAATATGATTTTTTAAGTGCCAGCTTAATTTATCAAAAAAAGAACAGCAAATGGGAATATAAAGTTGCTGCGACCAATTTACTGAATACAACTTACCTGAATGATGACAACTTTTCGCAGTTTTCGACAAGAGTGTCCCAATATACGGTTCAGCCACGTTATGTTATATTTTCGATGAAGTATAATTTATAATATTTTAATTACAAACCTTTACTGTTTTCATGACTTTTTTCGATAAGAAAGAAATATCTTTGTCATACTTGTAACCACCAAAATTTAGAGTATGCGCAATTTTATATGGAGTTTTTTAATGTTTTCCTGCCTGGTTTTTACCTCTTTTTCGCAAACGGAAACCAATGAAAAAGGAACTTATCTATCAACAAACAAAGGCCAGAAAATCAAATTAAATTTATTGGAAGATAATAAATACGAACTTGTTTTTTACTATGGAAATTACGAGATTGTAGGTGATTCATTACTATTTATCCAGAATAAAAAGATAGAAAATGCTTTTGATCTTACGTTTAAGACCGATAAAAAAGCAAAAAAAATTAAAGTAAAATTCTTAGATCCCGCTTATTACTCTTTTTATATAGGTACACAAAAAGGATCAGAAGCTGTTCACTATCAAAGAATATCAGACATCAAAGACAAGTCGAATCCTGACGGTGATAAATTAGATGTAGAGTTTGAAATTGAACGTGCAGATTATTTATATCTCGTTTTCGAACAGTACGAAGGAGATAGTAAACTTTCTAAATTTGCTCTGCCAAAAGACGCTTCTGAAGTTACAATCAAATATCAAATGGATGTTTTGTCGGATTTAAATATTACCGGTTTTTTTGATAAGAAAACAGATGAATTGCTGATTTCTGAGCAATCCGGAAAGAATCCTTTAGTGTTTCGTAATGAGAAAAATATACAGCCGGAAAAGGTTTCAAAAGTAATTGCATTAGAAAACAAGACGATTCAAAAATGGACTTATCCCGGAAAAGAACCTTTAATTACAGAGGACTTTGGTGCGGAATTAGCAGTTGATAGCATGACTACAATCGTTCAGGGTTATCCCGCTTCTGATTTTAGTTTTAAATTTAAGATCGAAAACAATTTAAAAGCAGCAATTTCATCAACTAAGAACAAATTTCTTGTTGTTTACGCCGACAGTAAAAGTGATGCTGTAAAAGAGCAGTTTGATACTTTTATAAATGAGCAGCAAACGGATGTCAGCTACAGCATGTATGATGGCTACAATGCGCAATATGATCTTTTCAATTATTATTTGGTTTCGGGCAGCGATAAAAAATGGCTGAAAGAAAACAAAATCAGTGAGCCTGGTGTTGTTATTTTGAATAGTGATGGTGTAATTCTCGCAACAGCTAAATCAACTTTATGGGATAAAAAATCAAAGCTTAGCTACTACGATGATTTTAATAAAAGATTAAAAAGAGTTGATGCTTTATATCGTTTTAATGAAGTTATAAAAAACAAAAAAGCATCTGATTCTGATTTGATATTGACTTTTAATAAGGCGGTTACTGTTGATCTTCCTTATGATTATGAGGCTAATAACGATGAATCTGATCCGGCTGATTTTAAGCTAAAAAAAGTTAATTTAGATAAAGAGGAAGTTTTACAATCGTGGAATAAATTGATTTTGTCTCATCAAAAAGACACAAAACCCAATATGTATCTGGTTGAAACTATTTTAAAAGAAATTACGAACAGAGGTTTTTATAAATTGCTTTTTATTGAAGATAAGGTATTGGACGACACGGATTTCCTTTCGATTGATTATCTGATAAAACATTATGATGCAATTGATCAGGCAAAACCGGAATTTAATAATAAAGAAGGCCAAACACACTTTATTGGAGATTTAGGTTCAGAAATAGCTGTAGCATTGGAGCAGAATTCTTCTAATTTACAGGATAATCTTTCTTCTGGCAAACCGAATCAGGCCAAAACCATTTCAGTTTATAAAAAGCTGATAGCTGCCAATAAAGGAGGTTTTGATATCTATAAAAATTACCTTGCTTTTTTAAGTTCAGAAGCTGAATCAAAAGGAAATGATAGTGATTATCTGAAAGAATTTGACCTCTATTTTGATAAATATTTAGCTGCAGAAAACGGAAATCCGATACAGAGATTAGATGAAATTTATGAAACGCTTGAACCAAATTCTGATTATGCCTACAACGGATGGAATTCGTTTAAATTATATCATTCTGATTTGGCAAATAATATAGCTTGGAAAGTAGTTTTAAATTCACAAAATTCTAATTTTCTTAAAAAGGCCATTGTCTGGTCTGAATACAGTTTGATTGTTGCTAAAAACAATCCTTATTATCTGGATACTTTGGCACAATTGTATTACAAAGACGGACAAAAAGAGAAAGCCATTACAACACAGGAAAAAGCAATCCAGTTTTCGAGCACAGTTTTCGAAGAAGAAACACTAAATGATATGAAGGAAGTTTTGGTAAAAATGCAGAACGGAAGCTATTAATCATGATTAGGAATCTAAAAATAAGCCCGATTAATATCGGGCTTATAATCAATTATTCTTATCCTTATTTCTCTGAAATGTAATTCAAAGGGCTTTGAGGATTTTTTATTGAGCAGCTTCAACTTTAGCTTTTACCTCAGCTTCAGTTCCTTCGTACACTTCGGTAGTTGTTTTTCCATTTTCTGTTTTAGTAACTGTTCCAACTGTAACACCTTTTGTAGTAGCCAAGTTAACCTCAACGCGGTTTTTATCATATTTGCTTGTATCAAAGCAATCTGTCTTTTGATGAGCATATTTTCCTTTAGCATCAAAGTGAGCTAAACATTTAGCCGTTTCTTCGGCTGAACAGCCTTTTTCTTTGCACATTTTAATACATTCATCTTTGGTCATTCCTGACATATCTCCGCATTTAGAAGCTATACCGGCATGCAGTTCTGATTTTGAACAGCACGAGAGATTTCCAGCGATATCGGATGGTGCATGTCCGTCTCCCAAAATTGGTGCAATTACCAATCCTATTAAACAAGTTAATTTAATTAAGATATTCATTGATGGTCCAGAAGTATCTTTAAACGGATCCCCAACTGTATCTCCGGTTACAGCTGCTTTATGTGCATCAGAACCTTTATAAGTCATTTCTCCGTTGATTAAAACTCCGGCTTCAAAAGATTTTTTGGCATTATCCCAGGCACCTCCGGCATTGTTTTGGAAAACTGCCCAAAGTACTCCGGAAACAGTAACTCCAGCCATATATCCTCCCAACATTTCAGCGATTAACTGATTATTATCTGAGTAAACTAATTTTCCTAATAACACAATTGCAATCGGGAAACCAATCGTTAAAATTCCAGGGAGCATCATTTCGCGTAAAGCGGCTTTGGTAGAAATTTCCACACATTTTCCGTATTCCGGCTTTCCGGTTCCTTCCATAATTCCGGGAATTTCTTTAAACTGGCGACGCACTTCATACACCATATCCATCGCAGCCTTTCCAACAGAATTCATGGCCAAAGCGGAAAAAACTACAGGAATCATTCCACCCACAAATAACATCGCTAAAACCGGTGCTTTAAATATATTAATTCCGTCAATTCCTGTAAAAGTTACATATGCTGCAAATAATGCTAAAGATGTTAATGCTGCTGAAGCAATAGCAAACCCTTTTCCAGTTGCTGCAGTCGTATTTCCTACTGAATCTAAAATATCTGTTCTGGTACGAACTTCTTTTGGAAGCTCACTCATTTCGGCTATTCCTCCGGCATTATCAGAAATTGGTCCAAAAGCATCTATTGCCAATTGCATTGCGGTTGTCGCCATCATGGCTGAAGCTGCTAAAGCAACTCCATAAAATCCTGCTAAAGCGTAGGAAATCCAAATTGCTGCTGCAAACAATAATACGGTTGGAAAAGTCGAAATCATTCCTGTTGCCAAACCTGCAATTACGTTAGTTCCTGCTCCTGTAGAAGATTTTTGTACAATTGCCATTACCGGTTTTGTACCTAATCCTGTATAATATTCGGTTACCGATGAAATAGCGCCACCCACAACTAATCCGACCAATGTAGCATAGAAAACACGCATGGATGAAATATCCTTAGAACCTTCTCCAAAAAAGCTCATCTGCATGGTTACCGGCAGCATATATTGAACTAAAAAGAAACAGGCAATCGCAGTTAAAACAATCGAAACCCAATTTCCTATATTTAATGTTTTTTGTACTTGTGCTTCTTTTGCACTGTCATCAGAAATACCAACTAGCATCGTTCCGATAATCGAAAATACAATTCCGAAACCTGCAATTGCCATTGGCAATAAAATTGGTCCAATACCTCCAAATGCATCCTGAATACTTCCACCCATATCTTTTATCACATAGTTTCCTAAAACCATAGCAGCCAAAACAGTTGCTACATAAGAACCAAATAAATCAGCTCCCATACCGGCAACATCTCCAACATTATCTCCAACATTATCTGCAATTGTAGCAGGATTACGAGGATCATCTTCCGGAATACCGGCTTCCACCTTACCAACTAAATCAGCTCCAACATCTGCCGCTTTTGTGTAAATTCCTCCTCCTACTCTGGCAAACAAAGCAATTGATTCTGCACCAAGTGAAAATCCGGCTAACGTTTCCAGAACAACAGTCATGGTCTCCGTATCTTTCCAAACACCATCCGATAAAAGATTAAAGAAAACTATAAAGAAACCTGTCAAACCTAATACTGCCAAACCTGCAACTCCTAAACCCATTACGGTTCCGCCTCCAAAAGAAACTTTTAAAGCTTGTGGTAAACTTGTACGGGCTGCCTGAGTCGTCCTAACGTTTGTTTTGGTTGCTATTTTCATTCCGATATTTCCGGCATAAGCAGAAAATAAGGCTCCGAAAATAAATGCTACTACGATTAATAAATGTGTTTTTACTCCCGGAATAAATGTAATTCCTGCCAAAGCTATACTTGCAATTATTACAAAAATGGTTAATAATTTGTATTCGGCTTTCAGGAAGGCGAGCGCTCCTTCATAGATGTAATCTGAAATCTCTTTCATCTTACCGTCTCCTGCGTCTTGTTTCAACACCCAACTCCTTTTTATTCCCATGAAAAGTAATCCTAAAACTGCCATTACAATTGGCAAGTAAATCATAAATGCATTCATAATATTTTAATGGTTTTGGTTAATAGTCAACAAACTAACAAAACGAATTTAAACAAAAAAGCAATACTCTTAACGGAGTATTGCTTTTTTTACAAATTATGGTGCTAAAAATTATTTAATGCTAAATAATCCTGCCGGTTTGTTCTCAATATCATCAAAACGCTTAGTACATTCAGCAATAATGGCAAATGCTTCGTTTACGTCTCCCCAACCTTCAACATCCACTTTTTTGTTTTCAAGATCTTTATAAACCTGAAAGAAATGTTCAATTTCTTTCAATAAGTGTGGATTGATATCAGAAAGATTTTCTAATGAATTCCAGATTGGATCTGAAACCGGTACACAAATGATTTTTTCATCAGGTCCTTTATCATCTGCCATGTGGAAAACACCAATTGGTTTTACCTCAATAACACATCCAGGAAAAGTTGGCTCGTTAATCAAAACCAATACATCAAGAGGATCACCGTCAAGAGCTAAAGTTTCCGGAATAAATCCGTAATCTGCCGGGTACATCATTGAAGAGAATAACATTCTGTCGAAACGCATTCTTTTGATTTCAAAATCGTACTCATATTTATTTCTGCTTCCTCTTGGTATTTCGATCAATACATCGAAAGTTGTTAGTTTGTCTGCGGTCATTTTTACTTTTTATTATTTCTATAATTTCGATTGCAAAAGTAACCAAAGAATCCTTTTTTACAATGAAAAAAGCACATTAATCTATGTCTTTTATTGATTAATTAATACTTTCCGTATTATATAACAGATAGTTAAAATTAGATTGGTGGTATTGCAAAATCCTAGACTTCTTGCATTACATGATTTTAGCCCCAATAAGAATGAATTAAGTGAACTTCATTTGTAAGTTCATCTGGAATAGTTTCTAAAATTAATTAGGTATTTTAGCTTTAAAAAAAAATCCCAACATCATGTTGGGATTTCTGTTTTGTCTAATGACAATATTTTTTAATATTAGAAATAGAATCCGAAAGATCCTTTTACAGCGAATTTATTGGCATCCGGCATGTTTAAATAACTTCCTCGCCATGAAAAATCAATTCGGAAAACTTTAAAGATATTTCCGATTCCGGCATTGTATTCCCAATACACATTTTCCGGCGCATTATAAGGCAGTCCGGAAGCATTAATTGCACGGTTTT
>Ga0247809_1000085_pt1 | contig 54761 bp, 49 predicted proteins | sample UWRJL104311B1_FD_180951 | JGI IMG/M metagenome (GOLD analysis project Ga0247809, IMG submission 180951) | Plant litter microbial communities from Arlington Agricultural Research Station in Wisconsin, United States - UWRJ-L104-311B-1 | ecosystem: Environmental > Terrestrial > Plant litter >... | reverse complement strand
AGAGTTTTGCGATACTAATTCAAAATATTTAAAAATGAAACTAAAGTTCAATGGATTCTTAGTGCTCTTATTAGTACTAATGGCGCAACTTACATTTGCGCAAGAAAGAGTTGTTTCAGGAATTGTTACTGACAATACAGGCATGCCTCTGCCAGGTGTAAGTGTATTAGTAAAAGGAACAAAATCTGGAACACAAACAGATTTTGATGGTAAATATTCCATCAATACAAAACCTAGTGATGTATTAGTTTTCTCATACATCGGAATGGAAACAAAGACAGTTTCCGCTACCAGCACAAATACAAATATTATTCTTCAACAAGAATCAACAGCACTTAGCGAAGTGTTAATAGTTGGTTACACAACTACTAACAAAAAAGACTTTATTGGATCGATTAAAGAAGTTAAAGCTGAAGAAATTTCCAAAAAGAATGTTTCATCAGTAACCAACGCTCTAGCAGGAGAGGTATCAGGTGTACGTGTGATCAACAATTCCGGTCAACCAGGTACTACAGGCACAGTTCGTATTCGTGGTTTTGGTTCTGTTAATGGAAACAGAAATCCTCTTTATGTTGTTGATGGTGTACCATACAGTGGTAGAATTGAATCTATTAATCCTAGTGACATAGCTTCAGCATCTGTTTTAAAAGACGCAACTGCAACTGCAATTTATGGAGCACGTGGTGCTAATGGAGTAATTTTAATTACCACCAAAATGGCAAAAAAAGGAGAGTCTTATATTGAAGTTGAAACAAAAACCGGAGTTAACTTAAGTTTACTACCAAGAAATCAAACAATTAAATCTCCGGAAGAATATATAGGATTATCATGGGAAGCCATGTATAACAAAGGTGTTATTTTAGCAGATGCTAACCCTGTTAATTACGCCAACACTAACTTATTTAGTGGTAGTGGTATAGCACCAGATTATAACATTTGGAATGTCAATAATGTATCTGAATTGATTGATCCAACCACGAAACAAGTACGTGCAGGCGTAACTAGAAAATACAATCCAGAAAACTGGGAAGATTACGCTTTTCAAAATTCAATCAGAACTGAGGCTAACTTAAGTATGGGCGGAGGATCTGAAAAATCAAAATATTTTTCATCTATTGGATATTTGAATGACCAAGGATATTCTATCAATTCAAGTTACGAAAGAATTACTGCTCGTTTAAGCTTAGTACAAGATGTAAAAGAATGGTTAACCGCTTCAACTAACATTGGATATACTATGTCAACAACTAATCAAGGTGGACAATCTGAAGATTCAGGAAGTGTATTCTGGTTCGTTGATAACATTCCGTCAATCTACCCACTATTCTTAAGAGATGAAAATGGGAACATTCCAAACAACATTTATGGCAGCCCTGCATACGATTATGGAGAAACAGGACGTGGTTTTGGAGGACTAACAAACTCAATTGCTGATGCACATTATACATTAGAGCAGGCAAAACGCCAGGAAATTTCCACAAACTCATCTTTTAACATTAAGTTCACGAAAGATTTAACTTTTGAAACCAAAATTGGAACGCAATATTGGGAAAGAAAGTTTGACAACATGAATAATAAGTATTACGGACCAAGTGCAGGAACAAAAGGATCAATCTATAAAACTGACACACAAATGTTTACTTATGACGTATTAAAAATGCTACGTTACAAAAAAACCTTTGGTGTTCATGATTTAGAAGTATTAGCTGCTCACCAAAACAATAATTATCAATACAAGTTCATGGATGCTTCTAAAAGTCAATTAGCATTGCCTCTTCCTGAATTTGAACAAGCAGCAGTAAATATTGGAGCTAATTCTTACACAGATAATGTACGCTTAGAGAGTTATTTTGCTCAAGCTAATTACGATTTTGACAACAGATATTACTTTACCGGAACTGTAAGACGTGATGGTTCTTCTCGTTTCTTAAACAACAAATGGGGGACTTTCTACTCTGTCGGAGCAGCTTGGAACCTTACAAACGAGGCTTTCATGAAAGACCAAACAATTCTGAGTAACCTAAAACTTAAAACAAGTTATGGTTTAACAGGTGAGCAAGATGGTGTTGGACTATATCCAGGTTATGATAGATATAATACAGAAACAGGAGCTGGCGGAACTTCTTCATTTGTATTTACAACAAAAGGTAATCCAAATTTAACTTGGGAGACTTCTAAAATGTTTCAAGTAGGCTTGGAATTTGGTATACTAAATAATAGAATCGAAGGAAGTCTTGATTTTTATAATAAAATAACTGACGATTTGTTATTTGAAAGAAGAGTACCACCATCAGATGGATATGCAATAATAAATGTTAATGGTGGACAATTAAGAAATCAAGGGTTTGAGTTTGACGTAACAGGACATATAATTAAGGGAAAAAATGGTTATTTAGATTTAACACTAAACGGCGAAATGCTAGATAACAAACTTTTAAGTATGCCTATTGATCCAGCAACAGGTCAAGAAAAAATAATTGACGTTCAAGGAAACTACGGTAGAGCAACAAATCAATCAATTTACGATTTTTATGTAAGAGAATGGGCTGGTGTTAATCCTACAAATGGAGCGCCATTATGGAATCAATACTACAACGATGTCAACGGAAACGGAGTTGTTGATGCTGGTGAGGGAATCACCTCAATGACTACATTTTTGGCTGCAAACCCAGATAGCGAATCTACTATCAAAAAAACAACTACTTCAACGTATGCAAATGCAACGCAAAAATTTGTTGGAAAATCAATTATTCCTGACGTAAGAGGAGCTATTAATATTTCAGGAGGCTATAGAGGATTTGATATGAGCGTACAAATGCTTTACAGTCTTGGTGGATATGCCTATGATAGTGCATATGCAGCTTTAATGGATAATCGCCAGATTGGTAACAATAACTGGCATACAGATATACGTAATAGATGGCAACAGCCGGGAGACATTACTGATGTGCCACGACTTTCAAGTAATCAAGACCCTAATAATTCCTCAGCATCAACACGTTTCATTACTAAAGCTAATTATTTCGCAATCAACAATGTACGTTTAGGATATACCTTTCCTAAAAATGTTGTAGAAAATCTTAAACTTAGTACTGTAAGCCTATTTATCTCTGGAGACAACCTATATATATCAACTCAAAGAAAAGGTTTTAACCCTTCATCAGCTGAAACCGGTGCTTCAGACACATATGCTTATTCTCCATTATCAACCATTTCTGGGGGGATTAGAGTTAAATTTTAAAAACTAACAAAATGAAAAAAAATATAATTATAGCAATATTAACCGGCCTATCCTTAACAAGCTGTGACAAAGATTATTTGGATGTTAAGCCTACTGAATTTGTAACTCCTGAACAAGTTGGAGGAGTATCAGAATACGACCCATCAATTTTAGATGGATTTTTAGGGGGAGTTTATTCGACAATGTACTCTATTGAAGTTGGAGGAACAACTGGTGATGATGACTTCGGACAAAAAGGAATTGATATATACACTGATATGTTATCTGGTGATATGGCACTTTCCAGATCAGGTTACGGATGGTACAGAACCCTAACCCAATTAACTGAAACAGTTGACTTTACCCGTAATTCAAACTATATTCCTTGGAGATATTATTATCGAATTGTTTTTGGCGCAAACAACGTTATTAAAGCTCAAGGTGGTAATGACGCAGATCCAGAAACTGAAGGAGGTCGACATGCTCTAGGACAAGCAAAAGCACTAAGAGCGTATGGTCACTTTTATTTACAGCAACTTTTCGCTAAAGAATATATTGCAAATGAAAAATCTGTGCCAATTAAACTAAGTGTTGATGATAGTGCTTTGCCAAGAAGCACATCACAAGAAGTAATGGCACAAGTTATTAAAGATTTGGAAGAAGCGATTGTTTTATTAGATGGTTTCGACAGACCTAACAAAACACCAATTAATCAAGACGTTGCAAAAGCATTAGCTGCTTATGCTTATGCTTATGTTGGTGATGCATCAAGTTTAGCTAAAGCGAGAGACTATGCAAAAGATGTTGCAGATAATTCTGGTGCTACATTACTTACTAGCGCTGAGACTATTGGAGGCATGAACAATGTATCTTCAAACAGCTGGTTGTGGGCTGTAGATATAACTACAGATATGGGATTTGATTTAGTTTCATTTTTTGGACAAATTGACTACTACACTTATAGTTATCAATGGGCTGGAGACAGAAAAGTTATTGACGCTGGTCTATTTGCACAAATTAAGCCAAACGATATTCGTAAAACACAATTCAATGCAACTGTTGCCCCAACAAACTCTTTGTATTTAATACCATACTATAAGTTCTATGACCCAGCAAGAGAAGTAGCAGGACAACGATATATTTCAACTGATATTTGTCATTTAAGAGTCGAAGAAATGTATTTATTGTATGCTGAGTGTGCTGCTAAAACAGGAGAAGAAACACAGGCAAAAACATATTTAAAAATGCTTTTATCTAATCGTTTTGCAAATCCTGCAGATTATGCATATGTTGACGCCTTAACTGGAACTGCTTTACAAGATGAAATCTACTTACAAACTCGTATTGAGTTATGGGGAGAAGGAAAAACATACTTAGCTTTGAAACGTAACAAAAAATCTGTTACAAGAGGAACAAATCATTTATCACATGTTGGAACAACAATGCAATATAATGATCCTAGATTTACTTTCTCAATTCCTCAAGCAGAAGTAATAAACAATCCTAATTTAAATAAATAATTTTTTTATTTAAAACATCAAAAGCTCGAAGAATTCTTCGAGCTTTTTTTATTTTAAGTGTATAACATAAATTTTCTTTTAAAGAAGATCAAACTAAAGCTAATTTGTATATTTGCAATATGGAAAAAGAACATCAAATATTTGGAATTAGAGCCATAATTGAAGCAATTCAAGCAGGAAAAGAAGTGGATAAAGTATTTATACAAAAAGAAATATCCGGTGAATTAATGAAAGATTTAATGAAGGTAATGAAACGTGCCAATATTAATTTCTCCTATGTTCCTGTTGAAAAGCTAAATCGTCTGACACCAAATAATCATCAGGGTGCCGTTGCGACAATATCCCCGATTGGATTTATAGATTTGGAATACTTAGTTGAGTCAACAATTGAATCAGGATCAAAACCATTATTTTTAATTTTAGACCAAATTTCTGATGCAAGGAATTTTGGCGCCATTATCCGAACTGCAGAATGTACTGGTGTAAATGGAATTATTGTTCAAAAAGCCGGTTCAGCTCCTGTAAATGGTGACACTGTTAAAACTTCTGCCGGAGCTGTTTTTAATGTTCCTATCTGTAAGGTTGAACACATCAAAGATGCTATCTTTTATTTACAGGGATCAGGAATCAAAACCGTTGCTGCAACTGAAAAAACAGAACAAAATATTTATGACATTGCTCTAAACGAACCTGTTGCTATTATTATGGGATCTGAAGACAGAGGTATTAATCCTTCTGTACTTAAAATTGTTGATGAAAAAGCAAAGTTACCTATGTTTGGAACAATCGGATCATTGAATGTATCTGTTGCCTGTGGTGCTTTTTTATATGAAGCTGTTCGCCAAAGAGGCTAAATTAATTTACTTAAAATTTATTTTACTACATTTTTTCATTTGATTCACTTTTTGTAATGGTATAATTGACTGAAATATTAGAGTTAAAGTAAGGATTAAAATCTTCTGTTTCTTCAGTAAATATCTCGGTATTCACAAAATTTCCGTTTTCGTCAAAGTGCTTCATAAAAGGATCATTTTCCGGATTGAAGTCTGGCTTCTGCCAATCGTAAACTACAGGTTTAGAATATTCCGGAGTTTTATAAAATAAGGTCATTGTAAATCCGGTTATAAAACCTGCGAGATGACCTTCCCAGGAAACAGCATTATCAATTTCCGGAAAAACATACCAAATCATTCCGCCATAGAGCAATATCACTGATAATGAAAGTGCTACCAACCTATAATATCTCGTCTGAATTCCTTTAAAGAAAATAAAACTTACCAAAACGTAAATCAGGCCACTGGCTCCTATATGATAATTTTCCCTGCCGATTATCCAGGTAATTAATCCGGAAATCAGAATTCCGAATACAATAACTTTACTAGATTGTTTTGGGTAAAAATATTGTAAAGCTGCCAATAACACCAATAGCGGAATCGAATTGTTATACAAATGACCTAAGTTTTCATGAATGAAAGGACTGAACAAAATACCCTGCAAACCTGAAAAATCTCTAGGATAAATTCCGTTTTTGTAAAAATCAAAATCATAACGAATCTGAAACCAGTATATAATCCATAAAAAAAGAACAAAAAATACTGGAAGTCCAATAACTGCGTTAGAAAATTTAAATTGATTGTCATCCATATCGGTATATTTTGTAAATTGGATAAACATCAAAAAACTATCCAAATACAATTTACTGATAATTTGTCAGCTAAACTGAAATATCATTACGTACGATACTAGCCCTGATGGGAACGGCATCCTTTTTTGGCTTTTTCTGCCAAAAAAGATATAGTATACAGCAGGAAATAGCTCATTAAAAAATAAAATTAAAAACTGAAACCCGTAATTTTGCACAATGGAAGCACCTTTAGCAGAGCGTATTCGACCACAGAAATTAGAGGACTACATTAGTCAAAGTCATTTGGTTGGACCAAACGGATCACTGACACAACAAATTTCTAAAGGAATCATTCCTTCATTAATATTTTGGGGGCCTCCCGGAACCGGAAAAACAACTTTAGCACAGATTATTGCACAGGAATCTAAACGTCCGTTTTATATATTGAGTGCGATTAATTCAGGCGTTAAAGATATTCGCGATGTTATTGAAAAAGCCAAACAAAGTGGTGGATTATTTACTGCCAAAAATCCGATTTTGTTTATTGATGAGATTCACAGATTCAGCAAATCACAGCAGGATTCTCTTTTGGCTGCGGTCGAAAAAGGCTGGATAACCCTTATTGGCGCCACAACTGAAAATCCTAGTTTTGAAGTTATTCCCGCATTATTGTCCCGTTGTCAGGTTTATATCTTAAATGCTTTCAGTAAAGACGATTTAGAGAGTTTACTGCAGCGCGCTATGAAAACGGATACTGACTTAGCCTCTAAAAATATTGTTCTTAAAGAAACAGAAGCTTTGTTACGCCTTTCTGGGGGCGATGGCAGAAAATTATTGAACATTTTTGAACTGGTTGTAAATGCTTCTGCAGATGATGAAATCATTATTACAAACGATCGTGTTTTTGAACTTGTACAGCAAAACACGGTTTTATATGACAAAACCGGCGAACAGCATTATGATATCGTTTCGGCTTTTATTAAATCGATTAGAGGCAGCGATCCTAACGGAGCAGTGTATTGGCTCGCCAGAATGATTGAAGGCGGTGAGGACGTAAAATTTATTGCAAGAAGGATGCTGATTTTATCCAGTGAGGATATTGGAAATGCCAATCCTACAGCATTTATCATGGCAAATAATACTTTTCAGGCCGTTTCTACTATTGGGTATCCCGAAAGCAGGATTATTTTAAGTCAATGTGCCATTTATCTGGCCACTTCTCCAAAAAGTAATGCTTCTTACATGGCAATTGGATCTGCACAACAGCTGGTAAAGCAAACAGGCGATTTACCGGTTCCTATACATTTACGCAATGCACCAACAAAATTGATGAAAGAATTGGGTTATGGTGAAGATTATAAATATTCACATGATTATGCAAATAATTTTGCCGATCAGGAATTCCTGCCTGATGCTATAAAGGAAACGGTTCTTTATAATCCGGGTAGCAATTCGAGAGAGAACAGCAACCGTGAATTTTTAAAGAACCGCTGGAAAGATAAATATGGTTATTAAACCAAATTTTATGTTTAGAATTTAACTGAAACTTTTTCAGAAATCAGTTTGTCGTTTTGGTAATATTCGAAAAACCATTGATTGTCTTTTGCATTTAAAGTTCCCTGAACCCCATCTTTGATTGCAATAAAAGAATCAGGACGAGAGGTTTTAAGTAATTTCATTACTACTTTTGGAGTTTTATCTATAAGCTGAAAGCCATTTTCTGTTGGTTGGGCATATAGTAAATTAGGATCATTATCGTTAATTACAGTTTCCGGTTTCGTATTTAAGACCGAAACATTAGGAGTTTGAGCCGGTGAACCAGCCATCGGAGTATTTACTTTTGCCGTAGATGAAACCGCAGTTTTGCCATTGTACTTATAACTAAGCTTGTATACTGACATAAATGCCATATCGAGAGCTTCTCTGTAAGCTAAATCATATTCTTTTTCTTTACTTCTGCCAATTTCAGAAGTGTAGATTACTTTGCCGAAGCAATCCTTAAATTCTACAAAAAGTTTACTTACTAAAAAGCCGCTTTCCTTTTTTACATCAGCATATAAAAGTTCACAACGTTCGCTATATCCTTCAGGAAGCTGTTCGTTTTCATAAAAAGCCTGAAATCCGGCTTTACCTAAATTTGATTTTGTCAATGTCGATAATCTGTATGGATTTACTCCTTTAGAAAAATCGAATTTTATAGGTACTATTACTGCTTTATAGTCATTTACAGTCTGTGAAAAACCAATAAAAGAAGTTAGTAGAATAAGCAACAAAAGTTTTATTTTCATAATTATAAATATTTTTTAAGTTCTAATAAATTATTAATCTGTTTGATATTTTCAGGTGCTTCCAGTCTTTTACAATTAAAGAAAATAGCGTCCATGCCGGCGTTTAAAGCACCATTAACATCGGCATCCAGACAGTCGCCAATCATAATACAATTTTCTTTTGATGCCTGGGCTACATTAACTGCGTAATCAAAGATAATACTATTTGGCTTTTTTACACCAGCCGATTCAGAATTTGTAATCGTGCTGAAATATCCGGAAAGTAATGCATTATTTATTTTCTTATCCTGAATATTTGCAAAACCGTTTGTGATAATATGTAATTTATACTTAGGTTTTAAATATTCCAGAATTTCGAAAGTACCATCAAACAAATGGTTGTTTTCTGTCAGAGAATCAATATAATCATTTGCAATTTGATTAATATCTTCATCTGAAATAATAACATTTAAAGCATCGAATGAAAACTTTAATCTGTTATAACGCAATTCAAGATGTGAAATTTCATCATTTTGATATAATTTCCAACAAGCCTGATTTATAGGAATATATTTTTCAATAAAATCATCGCAACAGATTTCTGGAAATTTATTTTTAAAAATCAGATTAAATGCTATTTCAGAATTTTTGTCAAAATCCCAAAGTGTATGATCCAGATCAAAAAAGATATCGGTAATGTGAGTTTTCATGCCTTAAAAAATTCCTTCATCTGCAAAACTAAAATATTTTGTTTCAGTAATAATCAAATGATCTAAAACTTTAACATCTAAGCTGTCACCTGCAAGTTTCATTTTTTTTGTAATTTGTTTATCGGCTTCACTTGGGTGTAAAGCTCCGGAAGGATGATTATGGCATAAAATCAATGCGGTTGCTCCTGTTTCCAGTGCTAATTTAAAAACTAAACGAACATCAACAATAGTTCCGGAAATACCTCCTTTACTCAATTGAGACTTTGATATAACTTTATTGGAATTATTCAGAAAAATTACCCAAAATTCTTCATGAGCCAGTTCTCCAATTACAGGTTGCATGATTTCAAAAACTATTTTACTGGATGTGATTTTTGTCAATTCAACTGAATCTTCAGCTCTGCGGCGACGACCCAACTCTAACGCAGCAATTATGGCAATGGCTTTTGCCTCTCCTATTCCTTTAAAATTCGTAAGCTGTGCCAATGACATTTTACCCAAAGAATTTAAGGTGTCCACACTTGCCAAAATTCTTTTGCTCAGATCAACTGCCGATTCGTTCCGGCTGCCGGAACCAATTAAAATTGCAATTAATTCAGCATCACTTAAGACACCTTTGCCTTTCAGCATTAGTTTTTCACGTGGTCGGTCATCTTCGGACCAATTTGTAATAGGAAAATGTATTGATTCCATTTTTTGAGAATAGATTATTGTATAAAGATTTTAGCAAAAGTAGCTAAAAATAAGAAAAATCATTCAACAATATTACTTCATATTCTGATAATGCATATCTTTAAAACAAAAAATGAAATTTATTTGTATCATATCAATCGCATTATTACATTTTTCCTGCCAACATAAGGAAAATACCCAATTAGCAATTGCAAATGTTAGCAAAACTTCTGTAAAAACTTTTGAAGATAGATTGTCAGAAGCTGCTATTTCTATAATTGATCCTTCTATAGATTATGATCCGGCTTATTTTTCCATAAAATATCCAAACGGAGATATTCCTGCAAATAAAGGTGTTTGCACAGATGTAATTATTCGCACCTATCGAAAATTAGATATTGATTTACAAAAAGAAGTACATGAAGATATGATTGCTAACTTTTCTAAATATCCAAATTTAAAAAAATGGGGAATGACAAAAACGGATAAAAATATCGACCACCGAAGAGTTCCAAATTTAGAAGTTTTCTTTGAAAGAAAAGGAACAAAATTAACCGTTTCTGAAGATGCAAAAGATTATAAAACAGGAGAAATTGTAACCTGGATGATTAACGGAAAGTTACCTCATATTGGAATTGTCACAAATAAAAAATCAGAAGACGGAGAACGCAATTTAATCGTTCATAATGTTGGCGGAGGACAAGTTTTAGCTGATTGTTTGTTTGAATATAAAATTGTAGGGCATTATACTTATACAAATTTGAATTAAATAATTAGAGAATGTGCCAATTAGATAATAAAAAAAAATGCCAACTGCATAGCAATTGGCACATTATCTAATTTTTCTAATTGACACATTAATTTACTCAATCAAAGTCTTGACCTCATCAAAATTCAAACCTCCATAATTACCCGAGCTCATCAATAACAAAGCAGAATTATCCAGATTCAAATTGAATAAATATTCTTTGAATTCAGATGGATTGGTATAAATTATCAAATCTTTTCTATTGAAGGAAGTTGCAATTTGATCATAAGTTACTTCTTCAAGTTGTTTGATTTTTACTGCATCCGGGGAATAGAAAACAACTGCTACATCAGCATATTCCAAAGCTCCTTCATATTCTTTCAAAAACTCAGCATTTAAACTGCTATAGGTATGCAACTCTAAACAGGCAACTAAAGTTCTGTTTGGGTATTGTTCTTTTACTGCTTTTGTCGTCGCTGCCACTTTACTTGGCGAATGTGCAAAATCTTTATAGGCTACTTTTCCTTTTCCTTCTGCAATTTTTTCTAATCGTTTTGAAGCTCCTTTAAAACTGGAAATTGCTTCATAAAAATCAGCTTCGTCTACGCCCATATTTTGGCAGATCCATTTGGCTCCGGCTAAATTATTCAGGTTATGTGCTCCAAAAACTTCGATTGGCATATCGCCTTCCGGAGTTTTTAATAAAGTAACTCCGTCGTTAACGCTATATTCAGGAGTAGAATAAGGTAATTTACGAATTGGGTTTACAGCAGCTTCTGAAACACGTTTAACTTCAGGATCATTTTCATTGTAAACTAAAATTCCACCATTAGTAATTTTTCCAATGAAAATTTCAAACTGCTCCACATAATTGTCATAGGTTGGAAACACATTGATATGGTCCCATGCAATTCCTGAGATCAAGGCAATATTGGGTTGGTATAAATGAAACTTTGGACGTCTGTCGATTGGAGAAGACAAATATTCATCGCCCTCCAAAACCATGAAATCATTTTCTTCGGTAAGATGCACCATCGTATCAAACCCTTCCAACTGTGCTCCTACCATGTAATCAACTTCAATATTATGATAATGCATCACGTGCAAAATCATTGAAGTAATAGTCGTTTTTCCATGAGAACCGCCAATAACGACACGCGTTTTATTTTTAGACTGCTCATACAAAAATTCCGGATATGAATAAATTTTCAATCCTAATTCCTGTGCTTTTAATAATTCAGGATTATCTGCTTTTGCATGCATTCCAAGAATAACCGCTTCAATATCTGCTGTAATTTTTTCAGGAAACCAACCCATTTCGGCTGGCAAAATTCCTTTTTTTTCTAATCTTGATTTTGAAGGTTCAAAAATAGCATCATCGCTTCCTGTAACCTGATATCCTTTATTATGCAATGCTAATGCTAAGTTGTGCATGGCACTTCCGCCAATGGCGATGAAATGTGTTTTCATTTAAAATTCCAATTTTTAAGTTCTAAATTCCAATTATATTTCAGAATTCAGTATTTGAGATTTGATTGTTATGATTCAAATTTTCGTTTCAATTCCTGTGCCTTTTTAGGCTCTTTTAACTTGTTCAAATATAAATTATATAATTTTTGAAACGTAACTTTTGAATTGCCAATTTCATCCGCTTTTATATAATTTTTTTCAGCAGAATCATATCTTTCAAAATACTCATCGATTCTTCCTTTTGACAAATAACCATCAACAGGTGATAATTTTGCTAATTCATTCGAATATTTTAAAGCTTTCGACTCACTCCCGCCTGCTATTCCGGGCAATTGCAAATACAGTTCTATTAAAGCCCATCGTGCCTGAAGATGTTTAGGATTTAGGACAATTGCTTTTTCAAACGCAGACTTCATATTACCGACCAGCCCCATCGCCTTAAATTTATTAACTTCCATAGCTCTCATTCCTAAACAGCCTCCATATTTATAAAAATATTCAGCTTCGTTAGGTTTTACCTGGGTTAATTTCTTGTAATAAACAGCTGCTTTTTCCCAATGTTTTTCTTCAGAAGTGATTTCTCCAAGCCGTTCAAGGGTTTTAATATCGTTTGGATAATACTTTAAATTAAGCTCAAAAGCAACTTCAGCATCCTTATACTTTTTGGCGTTAAACAACTTTTCTGCCTTTTCAAAATTAGACTGCGACCAAATACAAATTGGCACAAACAAAAAAAGGATTAATAGGTTTTTCATATCTCAAAAATAAGGAAATAATAAAGCGAATATTTGATTTTAGAGATAAATCACTAATTTGTACGAAATTATTCTAAAATCCTTAAGTAGTATTACAAACTAATAAAAATTAAATATATTATTTCTTGTAAAAAACACAAATATCTCTTTAAGAGTTATTTTAATAAAATAATACTAAATACACATTGCCATAACATAGTCAGATTACTTTCGTACGATAATTTAAAGAAAAATCGTTAATGAAAATATTTTATGCCATACAAGCAACCGGCAACGGGCATATCAGCCGGGCAACTCAGTTATATCCTTATCTGCAGAAATTTGGCGATGTAGATTTTATGGTCAGCGGCATTAATGCCAGCCTAAATGTGGATTTGCCTGTGAAATTCAGAAGTAATGGATGTAGTTTGCATTACAGCAAATGCGGTGGATTGAATTATTGGGATATTGCAAAAAATATACGTCCGAATCAAATTTATAAAGATGCTAAGTCATTGCCACTTAAAAATTATGATGTAGTAATTAACGATTTCGATTCCATTACGTCTCTTGCGTGCAAGCTTCAAAAAGTTCATTCCGTGCAATTTGGTCATCAGGCAAGTTTTATATCCCAAGCAACTCCAAGACCGAAAAAAAAGAGTCTAATGGGAGAAATGATTCTAAAACATTATGCACCTTCCCCAAAAAATATTGGATTGCATTTTGAAAAATATGATTCGTTTATTTATCCTCCTGTAATTAAAGATGAGATTGTAAATGCAGAACCTAAAAACCTGAAACATATAACAGTTTATCTGCCTTCGTTTCAAAAGGATTGTCTGGAAAAAGCTTTTAATAAACTTAAGGATGTTCATTTTCATTGGTTTTTATATGATGTAAAATTTGAACATACGATTGGCAATGTCACTTATTTCCCAGTTAATCAGGATTATTTTAACCAAAGTTTAATTGACTGCGAAGGAATCATTACCGGTGGCGGATTTGAAACTCCTTCAGAAGCTTTGTTTCTGGGAAAGAAGATTCTCAGCATTCCCATCCGTGATCATTATGAACAGGAATGCAATGCTGCTGCTTTAAAAAAAATGGGAGTTCCGGTTATGTATAATGCCGAAGATAATTTTGACCAGGTAATAGCAGACTGGCTTAATTTAGATATTGAATATCCCACCATGAAAGCCAATAATATTCCTGAAACACTACAAATGTTATTTGATACTTACCGGGATTAAAAATATTATAAATGACAAAACCCCATCTCATCATAAATGAAATGGGGTTTTGCATGAATGGTATACAATTATTTTTTAATGGTCAACTCATCAATAATGTTTTTGGCTCCTGCATATTTGTCAATAATCCAAAGTACGTAACGAATATCTACGTTGATTGTTCTTTGCAAATTTGGATCAAAAATAACATCACCTGCCATCGCTTCGATGTTTCCGTCAAAAGCAATACCGATTAATTCTCCTTTTCCGTTAAGTACCGGAGAACCTGAGTTTCCTCCAGTAATATCATTATCAGTCAGGAAATTTACTGGCATATATCCTGCTTTATCAGCATATTGCCCATAATTTTTTGCTTTGTTTAATTCTAATAAACGTGCCGGCAAATCAAATTCCTCGTCACCTGCTTTGTACTTTTTTACCATACTTTCCATGGTGGTGTAGTTGTTGATTTTAGCATCGTTGCGTGGATCAGCAGGCAATGCACGAACCTTTCCGTAAGTCAGTCTCAAAGTTGAGTTCGCATCAGGATACTGAACCGCGTTTAATTTTGATTCTCTCAAACCTTCCACCAATTTTCGGTAAGCAGTTGCAAAACCATCATCCGCTTTGGTCTGATCTTGCGTTTTAGCACGATATTTATTTAGCAAATCACTAGAAATAATATACAAAGGATCAATTGGAAGAGCAGCCGGTTTAGGATCTGCTATGTAAGCCAACACTTTTTCTTTGGATGTAAAAAAACTTGTTTCAGTTGCTTTTGCTACATCAGAAGTAAAGTCTCCATTATTCGCTGCTTTCATTTTAGCAATTTGTGGTGCTAAACCGTATTCAGCCCCTTTTGAAGCATACAAATTTAATTGTGCAGTTAATACGTCTTTTTCTAATGGTGCATAAAATTCACCGTAAATAGATTCTACCAAGGCATTAATTTTTGGTAGCATTTCCGCTTTTTTCGCATCATTTTCCTTAGAATATGCAACCAATGCATTTCCTAAATTAGCCGGACCTGTTGCATAAGCAGAAGTACGCAAAAGCTGCATTAAGTAATTATCGTGAGTCGCTTTTATATTGGTTTCTCTGTAATAATCATTAATCGTCGGAATTACATTTTCGTATTTTTCTTTATTGGCCGGCTGACTTGCCCATTCGTAGAATTTATCTTCCTGTTCTGCTTTGGCAGCAGCAGTTCCTGCTTTTGTTAAAGCATCAATCATTCCCTGACGGTTTTTCCAGTAATTAGCCGTAGAAGCGTATTTAGAAGCATATTGCAAACGAACTGTTGCATCCTTGTCCATGTGCTTTTTCATTTGGTCCATTCCGGTTTTTGCACCTTCAACCCAGGCAGGATAAGCGAACTTTACGTTTTGCTCAATTCCGCCAGATGGCATCCAACGATTTGTTCTTCCCGGATAACCCAAAATCATGGCAAAATCATTTTCTTTAACACCTTTGATACTTACAGGCAAATAATGTTTTGGCTGTAAAGGCACATTGTCTTTTGAATATTCGGCAGGATTTCCGTTTTTATCAGCATAAACCCTGAACATAGAGAAATCTCCTGTTTGACGTGGCCATTCCCAGTTGTCTGTATCTCCTCCAAATTTACCCACACTTTCAGGTGGCGTACCCACTAAACGAACATCGGTATAATCCTGGTAAACGAAATAGTAATACTCATTTCCCTGAAAGAAAGGACGAACAGAAACCGTATATTTTCCGCCTTCGTTATTTTCTTTTTCGATCAAAGCGATTTCCTGCTGAATGATTTTGTTTCTTTCAGCCTCGGACATTTGATCATTTACTTTTGATAAAATTCTTTTAGAAACATCATCCATACGAACGAAGAAACGAACATATAATGATTTTGGTTTCATCTCGGCACTTTTATCTTTTGCCCAAAAACCATTTTTCAGGTAATTTTGTTCTGCAGAGGAAAGTTCAGCAATGGCATCATATCCGCAGTGGTGATTCGTTAAAACCAGTCCGCTTTTAGAAACGATTTCGGCAGTACAACCTCCGTTAAACTGTACAATCGCATCTTTTAAACTGTGGTGATTGATGCTGTAAATTTCTTCGGCTGTCAATTGCAGACCCATTTTTTCCATATCTCTATGGTTAAGTCTTTCGATAAACATTAAGAACCACATTCCTTCATCGGCTCTTACCGGAAATGCCATCAGGCACATCGCGAAAAATAAGATTATTTTTTTCATATAATAAATTGAATTAGTATTGCGAAGATACTTCATTTTCACAATTCTATCATTCAATCGACATTGAAAATGCATTTTACAGATGTCATTTTATCGTTTTATTACGAATATTACATTATTAAAACCAAAAAAGATGCTCTGTTTCCAGAGCATCTTTTAATATAAATTTTTCATTCAGTTTAGTCATTCAGCATCTTCCAAAGCTTGTCTTTCAATTCAATCAAACCTTGCTGAGCAACTGATGAAATAAACATATATGGGATATCTTTGAAAGCAACATCTAATTCTGTTTTCAATTCGGCTTTAAGTTCATCATCCAGCATATCACATTTTGAGATTACCAAAAGACGTTCTTTATCTAACATTTCAGGATTGTACTTAGTCAACTCATTAACCAAAATATCATATTCGCCTTTAATGTCCGGCGTATCAACCGGAACTAGAAACAATAAAGTTGAGTTACGTTCAATATGGCGAAGGAAATAATGTCCTAAACCTTTTCCTTCAGCAGCACCTTCAATAATTCCCGGAATATCAGCAATTACAAAAGATTGATAATCTCTGTAGGCTACGATTCCTAAATTTGGTTTTAGGGTTGTAAAAGGATAATCTGCAATTTTTGGTTTTGCTGAAGTCAGTACAGATAATAAAGTTGATTTTCCTGCATTAGGAAAACCTACCAATCCAACATCCGCCAAAACTTTCAATTCCAGAATCACATCCATTTCTACACCCGGCAAACCTGGCTGTGCGTAACGTGGTGTTTGGTTTGTTGAGCTTCTAAAATGCCAGTTTCCTAAACCGCCTTTTCCCCCTTTTGAAAGGATTCTTTTTTCACCATCTTCGGTGATTTCGAATAAGGTTTCTCCTGTTTCTTTATCTTTTACGACAGTTCCCAAAGGTACTTCTATAAATTTATCATCTCCATCAGCACCGGTACTTCGGTCTCCTCCTCCATCTCCACCGTGTCCGGCTTTAATATGACGGGCAAATTTTAAATGAAACAATGTCCAAAGACCTTTATTTCCCACTAAATATACATGTCCTCCACGTCCTCCATCACCACCGTCCGGGCCTCCTTTTTCAATAAATTTCTCCCTATGTAAATGTGTAGATCCTTTTCCTCCCTTTCCGGAAGAAACATATATCTTAACATAATCTACAAAATTTCCTTCTGTCATTGTTTTAAATTTCAGATTTTAGATTTTAGATTTTAGATTGAAAATCAAACTAAAATCATAGACCTATCCTCTATTTTTGTTATAATAGTTTCATGTTTCATGTTTCAAGTTAAGCAACGTCAACCAACTTGAAACTTTAAACCTGAAACAAATTTTCCTACTCTTTTAGCGCTTTTATCAGCACTTTATCAATCTTTACACCATCCATATCGATGACTTCCAACACAAATTTCTGCCAGATTAGTTTTTCGCCTTCTTTCGGAATATGAGAAAGCTCGGTCATAATCATTCCGCTTACGGTATTTACCTCGTAATCATTTGTCAATTCATCCAACTCAAAATAAGTTAGAAAATCATGCAACGAATAATGTCCGTCTACCAGCCATGAACCGTCTTCCCTTTCTACAAGCTGAAATTCATCTTTATAGAAATCGGAAGCATCACCTACTAATGCTTCAAGAATATCATTTAATGTAATAATTCCCTGAAAAACACCATATTCATCTGAAACTAAGGCGTAATGTACGCCTGTTCTTTTAAAATTCTCCAATGCTTTGTAAGCAGTTGTCTGCTCCATTAAATATGGAGGATCTGTCATTATTGCTGATAAATCGAAATGATCTTTTTCGATATTCGCAAAAATATTTTTAAGTGTTACAACACCTACGATGTCATCATAATTATCACTGTAAACCGGATAAATGGTATGCAGATCGTGCAATACCAATTCTTTTATTTTATCCTTGTCTGCATTTAACGGCAGCATATCAACCGACTTGCGGTGTGTCATTAACGAATTTACTTTTCGGTCTCCAATGTGAAAAACACGTTCCACAATGTCCTGTTCGATTTCCTGAACTTCCCCGCCTTCAGTTCCCTCTTTGATGATCGCTTTTATTTCTTCCTCTGTTACTTTTCCGTCAGCAGAAGGTTTTATTTGTAATACTCTTAGTAAAAATTCTGTTGAAGAAGTCAATAACCAAATAAACGGTGCAGTTACAATGGAAACGATTTTCATTGGCAAGGCGACCATTTTGGCAATCGCTTCCGGATAATTCAAACCGATACGTTTTGGAAGCAATTCTCCAAGAACCAAAGAGAAAAATGTTAAAACAACCACTACAATTCCAACCGCAACCGAGTGGGCATACGGTCTTAAAACTTCGAATCCTTTGACAAAAGCCTCAACGTCCATTGTTATTTTGTCACCACTGTAAATACCGGTCAAAATTCCGATTAAGGTGATTCCGATTTGTACTGTTGATAAAAACTTGTTTGGAGAGTTGGCCAAATCAAGTGCTATCTTGGCACTTTTGTTGCCTTTTTTGGCAGCCGTTTCCAGTCTGTTTTTCCTTGCCGAAATCAATGCGATTTCTGACATGGAGAAAACTCCGTTTAATAGTATCAGAAAAAATATTATTAGTATTTCCAATTTAAAATTTTGATTTTAGTTTTTAATGATTATTTCTAAACTATTAATTCTTTCGAAATGTTTTTTATTAAGTGTTGCTAATTTTAATTGATTAGCCTGTGCAGTCGCCGCAATAAGAATATCAGGAATTTCAATAAGCTTACTGTCTTTTTTTAGTTGTTTAAAAATCTTAACTGCATTTAAACTGGCTTTTTTATCAAAAGACAAAACAGTTATCTTTTCAAAAAAATCATTCCAGAATAAATCGGTTTCAACATTGCTTCCTATCCTAATTTCATACTCGGTAATAACTGAAACAGCAAACAATGAATATGATTTAGTTAATTCAAAGAAGAAAGATTTTGTTTTGTCTTTCTTTCTAAAAAAATCAATTAAAACAGAAGTATCTAAACAAATTATTTCTTCGTCCTCCATTTTTTAAAATCCTTTCTGTTTTCTTCAAATTGCTTTAACTGTTCGTCATTCATCACAGGAGCTTTTAAAAGAAAATCTTGAAATGATGAAATTTCTTCTTTTGCTTTTTTAGAAATAAAATCCTGGTTAACTGAGTCTTGCAATTGTTTTATTTTACTTGCAGGTAACTGTTTTACCAATTGTACTATCTCATCAAATCCTATTTTTACAGTTAAATTCATAATTAAAAAATTACATTATTAAACAAAAAAAGAGAACACTTAAAATTACAAATTATCTATAACTGACGTTAATCGCTCTGTAATTTCTTCGATAGTTCCGATACCGTTTACGGCGTGAAACTTATTTTGTTCTTTATAATAACCAATTAATGGCGCTGTTTTTTCGTTGTATTCCTGATATCTTACGCGAATTTTTTCTTCGTCCTGATCATCTACTCTTCCGCTTGTTTTTCCTCTTTCAAGTAAACGGGCTACTAAAATCTCATCATCAGCTTCTAATGCAATTGTTGCAGTTACGCTTGACCCGATTGTTGGCAAAAATTTATCCAAAGCCTCGGCCTGGTTGATTGTTCTTGGATATCCGTCGAATAAAAATCCGTTTGAATCAAGGTGTTTGTTTACTTCGTCAATCAACATTTCGGTAGTTAATTCACAAGGAACCAACTCGCCATTATCCATAAAAACTCTTGCTTTTTTGCCTAAATCTGTATCGTTTTTTAAATTAAAACGAAAAATATCTCCTGTTGAAAGATGTGTTAATTTGTATTTTTCTTTTAAAAATTCTGCCTGAGTTCCTTTTCCTGCTCCCGGCTTTCCAAATAAAACAATGTTAATCATAATGAGTGAGTTGTGTGACTTCTTAGCTGAAGAAGTTTTTAATGAATATATAGTTGTGTGTTAGTTATTTTATTCTGATAATTTATAAACTTCAGGAAGGTTTCTTCCTAAACCATCGTAATCCAGACCATAGCCAACGATAAATTTATTTGGAATCCTGATGCCGATGTAATCAATTTTTATATCTTTTTTATAGGCTTCGGGTTTAAAAAACAACGTTGCCACCTTAAAACGTTTTACATTTTGGGCTTTAAACAAAACCTTTAATTCTTCTATTGTATTTCCTGTATCGATAATATCTTCGATAATAACAACGCTTCTGCCAGACAAATCCTGATTTATTCCGATTAATTCCTTAACAGAATTCGTACTTTGTGTTCCTTCATAAGAAGCCATCTTGATGAATGATACTTCGCACGGTTTTTTATATTTTTTCAGAAAATCAGCAACAACCATAAAGGCGCCATTTAAAACACCAATAAATATAGGGGTTTCGTCTGCAAAATCATCTTCGACCTGGGCAACTATCTTCGTTAAGGCAAAATCGATTTCCTTAGCCGAAATAAACGGAACAAATTGTTTATCGTGAAGTTGTATCATTATTTTTACATTTAAAATAATGCGCAAAGATACAGAATTACAACTAAATTGTAAGTAAGAAATTGTATTGTAGCAACACTTTTTTAAAAGTGTTAAATATCACTTAATATTTACAGATCTTTTATTCAGGCTATTTTAAAATTTGGTAAATTGTTGTTTGATAAACTTTTAATCACAGATTCAAATGAGAACAGCTACTCAACTATTTACCATATCCTTATTAATAATACTGACTGCCTGTAACGGACAAATAAAAAAAGAAGAAAAAGAAGCCTTGGCAAAGCAGCCTGGCAACGTTGTAAAAACAGCGGTTGGCGACCTTACTTTACCTCCGCCTTATGCAACCGAATCAAAATCCAACAACAGCAAAGTAATTGGGTGGCCGGAAGGGAAAACGCCAAAAGCCCCTGAAGGGTTTACGGTTACAAAATTTGCAGATGGTTTCGAAAACCCCCGTTGGACATATATCGCACCAAACAAAGATATTTTTGTTGTGGAAAGCGGTACAAGAGCAAGCAAAAACCAAATTACGGTTTTGCGTGACAAAGACAATGACGGAAAATTTGAAACGCGTGAAATTTTCATCAAAGACCTGAACAAACCTTTTGGAATGCTGGTTTTAAAAGACTTTTTCTACATTGCCAATACAGATGGATTATATCGTTATCCTTATAAAAACAATCCGTTGAAATTAGAAACACAGGGAACTAAAATTCTTGAACTTCCTGCAGGCGGTTACAATAATCACTGGACAAGAAATTTACTGGTGAATGCGGACGGTTCTAAGATTTATGTTTCTGTAGGCTCAGGAAGTAATGTGGGAGAAAACGGAATGGATAAGGAAATTCGCCGTGCTGCGATTTTAGAAATCAATCCTGACGGAACAGGTGAAAAAATCTACGCAAGCGGACTTAGAAATCCGGTTGGAATGGACTGGAATCCGGCGAACAAAGAATTGTGGACAGCAGTTAACGAACGTGATGAACTGGGAGATGACTTGGTTCCGGATTATATTACGAGTGTCAAAAAAGATGGTTTTTACGGATGGCCGTATTCTTATTTCGGGAATATTCCGGATCCAAGATTAAAAGGCGAACGCAAAGATTTAGTAGCTAAAGCTATTGTGCCTGATGTTCCGGTTGGTCCACATACTGCTTCTTTGGGATTGGCATTTTATACTAAAGATAAATTTCCGGCTAAATATAAAAACGGAGCTTTCGTAGGACAACACGGTTCCTGGAACCGCGCTAAAATTTCAGGCTATAAAGTGGTTTTTGTTCCTTTTGCCAACGGAAAACCTTCGGGAAAACCGGAAGATTTTTTAACCGGTTTTATTTCTGATGAAAACAAAGCAGAAGTGTACGGACGTCCTGTCGCGGTTACAGTTATGAATGACGGATCGCTTTTGATAAATGATGATAGTGGGAATACAATATGGAAAGTTACTGCTAATAAGTAAAATAAAAATCTAATTCCAATTTTACTAGGAATTCAAAAATGCAGAAATTTATTTGAACAACTTAATTTTACGGCAGAAAACGCAAAATTCGCAAAGCTTTAGTAATTTTTGTCATTTCGACGAAGGAGAAATCACACCAGGAACTCCGCAATCAGAATCCAATCTTTGTGGAATCCCAAGTGTGATTTCTCCTTCGTCGAAATGACAAGATTGTGTTTAAAAACTACTCCAAAAAATTTCATTATGATTATAAAAAAATATTGCCTTTTTGTTTTTGTTCTTTTTGTTATTCAAAACATTTCAGCACAAAAAAAGGAAGGCAAATCTATTGATACTGTAAAAACTGAAAAACTGGAAGAAGTAGTAATCAGTTCACTTCATATCGATAAAAATATATTAAACGCTCCGGCTTCTATTGGAGTTCTTTCCAAAAAGGATTTACTGCAAAATAATGCTACAGATATTACGACGGTACTCAATACAATTCCGGGTGTTTTTATGCAGTCTTCCAACTTTACTACAACCAGAATTTCGATTCGAGGAATTGGAGCGAGAACAACTTATGGTACCAATAAAATTCGGGCATTTTACGGGAGTATTCCGCTGACTTCAGGAAACAGTGAAACCGTTATCGACGATATTGATCTGGAAAACCTCAACCAGATTGAAATTATTAAAGGTCCGCTTTCGAGTATTTACGCGGCTGGTTTGGGCGGTGCGATTTTGATTTCCCCTCAGCTTTCTAAAAATCACGGGCAAAGTGCCACCGTAAGTTCGGTTTTTGGTTCTTATAATTTATTAAAGAACAGTTTGAATTATAGTCTGGATGAAAAGCAAGGCAGTCTTAATATCAGTTACCATAATCTAAAAACAGATGGATGGCGTGAAAACAGTGCTTATAATCGTGAAGGTGTTACGCTTGCCGGAGAATTATTTAGAAAAACAAACAGCAAACTGACTTACTTCTCCAACTACACCTATCTGAAAGCTTTTATTCCGAGTTCAATTAACAAAATAGCTTTTGATAATAATCCGAAATCAGGAGCTCCTACATGGGTTGCTTCAAAAGGTTTTAAAGAATACAAATCAACTTTGGGCGGACTGGCTTATGACTTTAAAATTAATGAGAATCTGAATAATTCCACTTCTGTCTTTATCAATTACAAAGACAGCAACGAACCACGTCCTTTTGATGTTTTACGGCAATACACTTTTGCTGCCGGAGCAAGGACCCAATTTTCGGGTGCTTTTAAAATCGGAAAAACAAACAATAATTTTATTGCCGGAATGGAATATTTCCGTGATAATTATAGCGGAAATACTTTTGAAAATTTGTACCAACAAAATAATGGTTTAGGAAGTTTACAAGGCAATCAGCTGACCGAAACAGACCAGAAAAGGCGCTTTTACAATATTTTTTCGCAACTGCGAACTTCATTATCAAAGCAATTTGAAATTCAGGCGGGACTGAATTACAACAAAACTGAATTTGAACTAACCAATTTCACGGAAGATTCGAGTCAGAAATATAGTTATGACGGAATTTTTTCTCCGCAATTATCGTTGCTTTTCAAGCCAAATACGCAGCAGACTATTTATTTTTCAGCCAGTCGTGGATTCTCGTTACCGGCAACTGAAGAAACACTTACCAGCGAAGGCACAATAAATACCGATATAAAACCTGAAAATGGTTATAATTTTGAACTGGGAGGAAAATTTTACTTTTTCAACAGAAAACTGTACACAGAAGTTGCGGTGTACCGAATGGAAATTAAAGATTTATTGGTGGCAAAAAGAGTTGGCGATGATCAGTATGTTGGTTTAAATGCCGGAAAAACATTTCATGAAGGAATTGAAATAACCTTAAACCATAACTGGCAGATGAATCGGTTTTTTTCTATGAATTCTTATTTGGCGGGTTCTCTTGGAAATTATGAATTCAAGGAATTTGTGGATAACGGAAATGATTATTCAGGCAATAAATTAACCGGAGTTGCTGCCGATAAAGTCAACGCCGGATTAGTTCTAAATACAAAATCGGGAATTTATTTAAATGCCGATTATCAATTTGTGGATGAAATTCCGATGAACGATGCCAATACCGCTTTTTCAGATTCGTATAATATCATCAACTTAAAAACGGGTTATCGATTCGAAATCCTTGATGGATTGACATCACATATCGCAGCGGGAATAAATAATCTGACCAATGAAAAATACGCTTCCTTAATTTTGCCAAACGCTGTAGCTGTTGGAAATGCCGGTTCTCGCTATTATTATCCTGGTTTACCCGTAAATTATTATGGCACTGTTTCATTAAATTATTTATTTTAGATGTCTATTTCAAATTGAAAAAAAATGTCTTCTGAACTTCAAACAAAACTCGACTATGTTTATCCTTGCAGAGCAAGCCGATCTCTTCTTGCAGATGAAATTTTAGAAAATCATTTTTTATATGATGAACTTGTTGCTATTTGTTTTTCAACATCTGATAAAAATCATCACAGAGCCTGTTGGGTTTTAGAGTATGTATCTTACGAAGAACTTCTTTGGCTGCAGCCACACCTTGATTTTTTCTGTTCGAATTTAAAATTTTTAAAAGAGGAAAGTGCCATTCGACCAATCGCAAAAGTGATGCAGCTTTTTGTGAAATCACATTATCAAAAAGAAGAGAATGGAATCATACTTTCTGAAGAGAACCTTCAGTATTGCATTGAGACTTCTTTTGACTGGCTGATTAATGATGTAAAAGTCGCCACAAAAGCATATTCCATTCGAACTTTATATATTCTTGGAAAGCACTACGACTGGATTCATCCTGAACTGAAAATCATTCTGAACAAAGACTACGGAGATCATTCTCCTGCTTATAAAGCGGTTGCAAAGGAAGTTTTGAAGAAAATAAAATAGCATTTTCCTATTCAATCATTATAAAGTATCTTTGCGCATCACAAACACACAACAATGAATTATTTTTCTTCTGATTTTAAATTGGGAATATTAGGCGGCGGACAATTAGGCAAAATGCTTTTGTCTGACACCCGAAAATTTGACATTCAAACTTATGTTTTAGATCCGAGTGACGAAGCACCAAGTAAAATTTCCTGTAATAAATTTTTCAAAGGCGATTTGATGGATTATGACACGGTTTATAATTTTGGAAAACAAGTTGATGTTTTGACTTTCGAAATCGAATTGGTTAATTTGGAAGCTTTAACACAATTAGAAAACGAAGGCATAAAAGTATATCCGTCTCCAAAAACCTTAAAAGGAATTCAGAATAAAGGAATTCAGAAAGCTTTTTATACCGAAAGTAACATTCCGACTGCAGCATTTTTACGATTTGACAGCCCTGAACATTTACAGAAATCTGTAGGAAATAATGAAATCACGATTCCGTTTGTCTGGAAATGTACCGAATTTGGTTATGATGGAAATGGCGTAAAAGTAATTCGCCAGATTTCGGATATGGATGATCTTCCAAATGTAGAATGTATTGCAGAAACGATGGTGCCATTCAAAAATGAATTGGCCGTTATCGTTTGCAGAAATCCCTCAGGAGAAATAAAAACTTATCCGGTAGTTGAAATGGAATTTCATCCGGAAGCCAATCAGGTAGAATATGTAATCTGTCCGGCAAGAATTGAAGAAAAAGTAGCTGAAAAAGCCAGAGCAATTGCTTTGAACGTTTCGGAGAAATTCAATCATGTTGGTTTATTGGCGGTTGAAATGTTTCAAACCAACGACGATGAAATTTTGGTAAACGAAGTTGCTCCACGCCCGCACAATTCCGGGCATTATTCTATTGAAGCCAGTTATACTTCACAATTCGAAAATCATTTGCGTGCCATTCTTGATCTTCCGTTAGGAAACACAGACAGTAAAGTTGCAGGAGTAATGGTCAATTTAGTGGGTGCCGAAGGTTTTTCCGGAGATGTAATTTACGAAAATATCGAAACCATTTTAGGATGGAATGGCGTTACGCCACATATTTATGGTAAGAAACAAACACGTCCTTTTAGAAAAATGGGACATGTTACGATTGTAAATGAAGATATGGCTGAGGCAAGAAGAATTGCTGAGGAAGTTAAGAATACGATTAGAGTGATTAGTGTTTAGTAATTAGTACCTAGTGATTAGTCCTTAGTTCTCAGAAAAAAAGAAATAACATTTTCAGTTAAAACGAAAACCTAAAACCTGACACGAGGGTTTAGCCGAATTGGCGAAGCAAACAAAACAAATAAAAAAACAAATGAGCAAAGTAGCCATCATAATGGGAAGTATCTCAGACATGCCAGTCATGCAGGATGCGATCGATATATTAAAACAATTTAATATTGAAACTGAAGTAGATATCGTTTCGGCACACAGAACGCCGGAAAAATTATTCGATTTCAGTAAAAATGCACACACTCGCGGAATTTCGGTAATTATTGCCGGAGCTGGTGGCGCTGCGCATTTACCAGGAATGGTTGCTTCGATGTCGCCGCTTCCTGTAATTGGAGTTCCGGTAAAATCTAGCAATTCTATCGATGGCTGGGATTCGGTTTTATCGATTTTGCAAATGCCTGGTGGCGTTCCGGTTGCAACAGTTGCTTTGAATGGAGCTAAAAATGCCGGAATTTTAGCTGCACAGATTATTGGAAGCCATGACAAAAAAGTGCTTGAAACTATTATATCCTATAAAGAAGAGTTGAAAGCAGCAGTTAATAAAGCGGCTGAAGGATTGAAAAAATAAGATTATTCCGCCGAGATACACAAAGAAAAAGCACAGAGATTCACTAAATTTTTTACTATTTACTATTAAAGAAAAACTTTGTGAATCTCTGTGGCTTTCTTAGCGAATCTCTGTGAAACAAAAATGCAAAAAGAAAGGCTTCACATTACGCGAAGCCTATTTTTATTAAAATAATTTATCTCTGAAAACTACGCTTCATCTTCAATTTCTTCCAAAACAGATTCAAATTCAGATTCAATCACATCATCCTTATTGATCCAATTCTCTGAAGTAACCAGGTTATAATTTACATCATCTTCTGTTGTCAGTTCCCAGATAATACTTTCTGCTTCAGGAAATGAAATATTTTGAGACATTTGATCTTCAAATAATCTCTTAATAAGATTTCTGTCAGACAAACCTTTATTCAATAATTTCAGCACGTTTTCGGCTGTCAGTTTTTGTACTTCTCCATCCGTTGGTATCATGGAGAAATGAACAACAGATGCTTTTGCGTTTGGAAACTTCCCATTGTAAGCCTTAAAAAGCAATTGATTGATATGAAATAATCTGCCTTGCAGGTGTATTTCGGGATATTCTTCACATACTTTATCAATTAGCATATTGTTCGATATCTGTTCAATTTGTCCTTCACTTAATTCATCACCCAATTTATATTCTAACACAATCTGTGCAGCTTCGTTGGCTTCGTAATCAGAAATAGCCATTTCTAATAATTCCGGCAAAGTACTTTTCTCGGCTGTAGCTCCATCCGGATAATTGAATTTTTGTAATAATGCAACAAAATCCTCATCTGACCAATATCCTTCAACTTCATTAACCGTGTCAATATTATTTATTACAATTTGATAATTCATAGTGTTCTATTTAATTATGATTAGTGTCTTATAATTCTAATCGTATTTTTTCAATTTACGCTTTTAATGTCGGCTATCGAAATAAATAACATATCTATAACACAATTTAAGAGGATTTTATGCCGAGAATCACTTTTAGATAACCGATTAAATTTTTATAAATTGTTATCTTTGGAATTAAAAAAATTAGACTTCAATTAATAAAAAATACTATCATAATGAACGTTTTACTTTCAAAATTCACTACCAAACATAACACTGCACCATTTTTCCAAATAAACATTGAAGATTATTTTCCGGCTTTTCAGGAAGGAATTGTTTTGGCAAAAGCCGAAATAGATGCTATCGTCAACAATCCTGAAGCACCTACATTCGAGAACACCATTCTTGCCATGGAATTTGCCGGCGATATTCTGGATCGTCTGTCAAGTGTTTTCTTCAATTTGAATTCGGCTGAAACCAATGACGAAATGCAAAAAATCGCCCAGGATGTTTCGCCTTTGTTATCTGAATTCGGAAATGATATTACTTTGAACGCTGCTCTATTTGCTAAAATAAAAACGGTTTACGATCAAAAAGGAGAATTAAATTTAACTCCCGAGCAAACTACGCTTTTGGATAAAAAGTATAAAAGTTTCTCCAGAAACGGAGCTAATTTACCGGAAGAAAAAAAAGACCAATTGCGCGAAATTGACAAAGAATTATCTCTATTGAGTTTACAATTTGGAGAAAATGTTTTGGCCGAAACCAATGCTTTCGAATTGCATTTAACTAATAAAGATGATTTAGCCGGATTACCGGAAGGAACTGTTGAAGCTGCCCGACTTTTAGCCAAAGAGAAAGATAAAGAAGGCTGGATTTTTACTTTAGATCATCCAAGTTACGTTCCGTTTTTGACGTATGCAGACAATCGTGAATTGCGTAAAAAAATGGCAATTGCTTTTGGCGCAAGATCGTTTCAGAATAATGAATTCGACAATCAGGAAAATGTGCTGAAAATTGCCAAATTGCGTTTTGAAAGAGCCAATTTATTAGGTTATAAAACCCATGCTCATTTTGTTCTGGAAGAAAGAATGGCACAAAACCCTGATAGAGTTTTTACTTTTTTAACTGATTTGTTATCCAAAGCAAAACCGGCAGCTCAAAAAGAATTTACCCAATTAACGGCTTTCGCGAAACAGTTAGACGGAATCGAACAATTGGAAAAATGGGACGGCGCTTATTATTCGGAGAAATTAAAACAGCAACTTTTTCAGTTAGATGATGAAAAACTAAAACCGTATTTTCAATTAGAAAAAGTTTTAGAAGGTGCTTTTTCGGTGGCCAAAAAACTGTTCGGATTGACATTTACCGAAGTTTTTGATATTGATAAATACCACGAAGAAGTAATCACTTATGAAGTAACTGACGAACAAAACGATCTGGTTTCGATTTTCTATGCTGACTTTTTTCCAAGAAAAGGAAAAAGAAACGGTGCGTGGATGACCTCTTTTAAATCGCAATATGTAAAAGACGGCGTAAACGAAAGACCACATATTTCGAACGTTTGTAATTTCACAAAACCAACAGAAACAAAACCATCTTTATTGACATTTAATGAAGTAACCACTTTGTTTCACGAGTTTGGTCACGGTTTACACGGCATGTTGGCTAATACAACGTATCCAAGTTTATCGGGAACTTCAGTATATTGGGATTTTGTGGAATTGCCAAGTCAGATTATGGAAAACTGGTGTTATGAACCGGAAGCTTTGGCTTTGTTCGCTAATCACTACGAAACCGGAGAAATTATTCCGATTGAATATGTGCAAAAAATCAAAGAAAGTGCGAGTTTTCAGGAAGGATTAGCCACAATGCGTCAGTTGAGTTTTGGATTACTGGATATGGCATGGCACGGACAAGACCCAACTTCTATTACAGATTTAAAGGCTTTTGAAACGGCACAATTTGCGAACACACAATTGTATCCGGATGTAAAAGAAAACGCAATGAGTACGGCTTTTTCTCATATTTTTCAAGGTGGATATTCGTCTGGATATTACAGTTACAAATGGGCTGAAGTTCTGGATGCCGATGCTTTTGAATATTTTAAACAAAATGGAATTTTCAACAAAGAAATAGCCACAAAATTTAAAGACAATGTCCTTTCAAAAGGAGGAACAGAACACCCGATGACTTTATACAGACGTTTTAGAGGTCAGGAACCAAAACCTGAAGCTTTGCTGAAGAGAGCGGGACTTTTGTAGACTTTCTTAGATTTTACACTTCTTAGATTATTAGATATTGAAAACCGGGGTAGTAATACTTCGGTTTTTTAATTCAATTTAAAATTGAATTTATTTATCTTCACAAGCTTTAACTTTTAACCTATATATTCATTTTGAAAAAATACTTAAAAATCATCTCATATCTTGCCGTTTTCGGAGTAATTGTAATTCTTTCGGTTAATTATTACGTAACATCCACAACCAGAAAACACATTTATAATTCCATCAGAAGATTTCCTAAAAATGATGTCGGTATTGTTTTTGGTGCCGGAATCAATGGAGACCAGCCTAGCAAATATTTAAAAGACAGACTCGACGCCGGGATTTTATTATGGAAAGCAAAACGAATTAATAAAATTTTGCTTTCGGGAGATAATGGCCGCGAAGAATACGATGAATTAACCGTAATGAAAAATTACTGTTACAAACATGGAGTTGATACCACCAAAATATTTATTGATTATGCGGGTTTCGATACCTACTCAACAATGTATCGCGCTAAACATATTTTTAAAATTAAAAGAGCCACTTTAATCTCTCAAAAATATCATTTAAACAGAGCCATTTACATCGGACAAAAACTCGGAATAAAATCGGTTGGTTATTCTGCCAATAAAGGAGAATACAGAGGTTATGGATATGTTACTTTTAGAGAGTATATTTCTGTTTTCAAATCTTTTTTTGATGTTTTGAGAAATCGGGAGCCGCATTTTTTAGGGAATCCAATTGATATTAACGACGTTTCAAATTATTCCAAAGAAGACAAAAGATAAAAAAACCTGCAAAATCTTTTGCAGGTTCTATAAATCTTGAATCGAAAATCTATTTTTATTCTGTATTCTATTATTCTTTTTCTTTCTCTAAAACCTTCTTGGCTAATCTTCCAACGGTAAGTCCTTGCACTACAATTGAAAATAATACTACAATATAGGTAACTTCCAGCAGCAGGTTTTTATATTCTCCTTCGGGCATTGAAAGCACCAATGCAATAGAAACTCCACCACGAATTCCTCCCCAAACTAAAACCATTAAAGAACCTTTATTGTATGTAGATTTAATGCCAAAAAACTTAAAGGTATCGAAGAATTTCCATGGTAAAACAATTGAGGCGATTCTAGAAAATAACACGATAAAAATCGCTATAAAACCGGTTAGCAATTGTTTGTTCAAATCGGGTAATAATAACAATTCAAAACCAATAAATAAGAATAAAATAGCATTCAGTATTTCATCTATAAGTTCCCAAAATTTCCCCAGATAATCTTTTGTCACTTCGCTCATTGCTACCTTTTTTCCATAATTACCAATAATCAATCCGGCCACTACCATCGCTAACGGACTTGAAACGTGTAAACTTTGGGCAATTAAAAATCCTCCCATCACGATAGAAAGTGTGATTAGAACAGAAACTTTATAATCGTCTATTTTCTTCATCACTCTTGATGCTGAAAATCCTAATACTGCTCCCAGTAAAAGTCCGCCAATTCCTTCTTTTGCAAATAGCCAGGCAATCGAGCCAAAACTCATGTCAAATGTTGGATCAGTCGCTATTTTCAACACAACAGCAAACATTACTACTGCCACACCATCATTAAACAAAGACTCACCAACAATTTTGGTTTCTATTCGTTTAGGCACTTTTGCCTGTTTTAAAACCCCCAACACTACAATTGGATCGGTTGGAGAAATTAATGTTCCAAAAACTAAACAGAATATATATGGAATTTTTATTCCTAAAATTGGTGCTATATAGTAAAGCAGTACGGAAACTATTAAGGCAGATAATACCACGCTAACTGTAGAATAAATTATAATAGGAACTTTTTGTTCTTTAAGATCCGAAATATTGACATGAAGAGCGCCTGCAAAAAGTAGAAAGTTAAGCATCGCCCCCATTAAGATTTCATTGAAATCAAATTCTTTGATAAGTTCAAAAAAATGTTTTGTAGTGGCTGGAAAATAAGAATCGCCCAAAAGACGAATTCCAACTGAAACCAACATGGCAATGATCATGATTCCGATAGTTCCCGGAAGTTTTAAAAATCTTAAATTTAAATAGGCGAAGAAAGATGCCAGCACTATTAGTACTGAAAAGGTGTAGTATAATTCCATAAATGTGATTTTTACAAAAATATCTTTCTCATTACTTAATCGAAAGTTTCTGGACTTGAATTAACATAAATTTATAATTCATAAAATAACTTTCATTTATTTTTGAAAGTTTAAAAACTTTTAGTTACATTTGGTGTATGGAATTCAAAGAAGCAAAAAATAAGTTCGTACAAACCTGGGGAGCCTTAGGTTCTCAATGGGGAATTAATAAAACCATGGCACAGATTCATGCTTTATTAATGGTCTCGAACGAAGCTGTCTCAATGGAAGACATTATGGACGAATTGCAGATTTCGCGTGGAAATGCAAGTATGAACCTCAGAGCTTTAATGGATTGGGGAATTGTTTATAAAGAATATAAAGCCGGAGAAAGAAGAGAGTTTTTTACTGCCGAAAAAGATTTAGACGAATTAGCAGTAAAAATTTCAAGGGAAAGAAGCAAAAGAGAAATTAAACCTGCTCTTAAAATCTTAAAAGAAGTTTCGACAATTGAATCCGGAAATTCAGCAGAAGAAAAACACTTTATTGACCAAACTTCCAAATTGTATGACTTTGTATTAAAAGCAGATAATATGTTAGATAAAATGACCGAATTCAATGAAAACTGGTTAGGACGTTTGGTTCTAAAAATTATGAAGTAAAAGTTCAATCTAAAAAAATTTCATCAAAACTTTCATTTTTTTCTGAAAGTTTAAAATAATCAATAACTATGAAAACAACTTTTAAAATAATACAAATCATAAATATAGCAGCCTTAATGTTTTTAATACTTGCAGTTTATGGTTTAGCTATTACTGGTGCATTACAGGTTTTAGCCGCTATTTTATTTGTCCTGATTTTTCCAAAAAACAAATTGATTTACATTTATTTTGGTTTCGTAATTCTCTTTTTTGCGATTTGGGATCGCCAAAGTATGGATTGGCTGTTTGCATTACCTATAGCACTGATATTTTTCTTGACCTTTATTATTTACAATCAAAAAGCCAAACTATGAACTTCTTAAAAGCAGAATGGAAAAACTTAGCACTTTTCAATTATGAAGTTGATGCTGAAATCTTAGAAAAATATCTTCCGAGTGGTACTGAAATTGATCTTTGGAACAACAAATGTTATGTAAGTCTGGTTGTTTTTACGTTTAAAAACACCAAAGTTCTTGGAATTAAAGTTCCGTTTCGTGTAGACTTTGAGGAGGTAAATTTAAGATTCTATGTAAAACGTTTTGAAAATGGCGAATGGAAACGTGGAGTTGTTTTCATAAAAGAAATTGTTCCTAAAAAAGCCATCACTTTTATTGCGAATACTTTGTATCAGGAACATTATGAAACGCAGAAAATGAAAGATGAAATTATGAAAACAGAGGACACAAATACTTTTGTTTACCAGTGGAAAAATAAAGATCAATGGAATACTATTGAGGTACAAACTGTCAAAAAACCAAAAGAAATAGAAATTAATTCTGAAGCTGAATTTATTACGGAACATTATTTCGGATATACAAAAATTGATACCGAAACTACTTTTGAGTACGAAGTTCAACATCCGAGATGGGAACAATTTGAAGTTCTAAATCATAGAATTGATATTGATTTTCCAGGAAATTATGGCAATGACTTTGAGTTTTTAGAAAACACTGTTCCAACATCCGTTTTTCTGGCAAAAGGATCTGCCATTAAAGTAAAAAACAAACGAAAACTCAAAACTGTTTTAACACTCGAAGAAGCTTATAACTAATCTTATTCATCTTAAAAATCAGGAATCATGAACATAACTATACCAAACTGGCTCATAATTTTAAGTGGAATTGGTCAAATATTTACAGCTCTCATCTATCCTTATATTCGTCATCAAGTTTTTGACTGGTACAATGATGTAAAACAACTCAAACCTCTAAACCAGGAAATTGCCAAAACGTACGGAAGATATATTCAGGGATTAAATTTTTGTTTTGGATTAATTGCGATACTGTTTACAACCGAATTAAAAGAACAATCTGCTTTGGCAGTTGCATTGACAGGATTAATTGCCTTGTATTGGGTTGGCAAAGTTGCTACTCAAATTGCGTATTATCCGATGTATCAGATTCCACAAAAATTGATGTTTAAAGTTGGAAGCTACTGCATGAATATTCTTTTTGTGCTCTTTGCTTTAGTTAATACTGCATTGTTTATTCACAATTTAATTGGTCATTATAAATTATTATAATCATGAACCTCAACATCATTGGCTATTTTATTTACCTCAGCATAACGATTTTCATCATTCTGAAAGTGGGTAAAATATGTTACAAAAACGGAAATATTTATGTCGCACAACTGATTCCGAATCATGCAGATATCTGTCATAAAATCAATCAGGTTTTGCTTTTGGGGTATTATCTTTTAAATATTGGCTATTGCGCCATGACGCTTATTTCCTGGCAAAAAATTACTTCTTCGACACAATTAATTGAGACTATCGGAATAAAAACTTCCATAATAATCTTCATTATTTCAATTTTACATTATCTCAACATTATTATCCTAACCAAGTACATTCATAAATTAATTAAATAATCTTAAAATCAAATATCATGGAAACTACAAAAATCTTAATCGGTTACGGCATTTATTTACCAATCGCTTTGTTCCTTACTTACTATGTTTCTAAAACGCTTTTCAAAAACGGAAAAATCTTTATGCTGGACATTTTTAAAGGACGGGAAGATATCGCCGAAGCCACAAACAAACTTTTCGAAACAGGGTTTTATCTTTTAAATATTGGGTTTGCACTCATGATCCTTCAAATGAATATTATCGAAAACAGCTATCAGGAATTGATTGAAAAGCTAAGTTATAAAATTGGCGGATTTTCTATCTATCTTGGCTTCATGTTATTTTTTAATTTGTATTTCTTCTTTAGAGGAAAAAGAAAAGCCAAAGAAGCTCAGGAAGAAAGATTAGTTTTTAAAGCTTAAATCAAAAAATCAATAAGATGACACATCAGGAAATACTCAAAAAAGTAGAATGGAAAGATTTAAAAAGTCTTAGTTTTAAAGAAATGCTGATCGAAAATAACCTGACAATTCCATGGTTTGTGATTTCTATGGTGCTGTCTTATTTTGGATATTATTTATTAGCGTTGCCTTTTTCAGCTTTTTTCTTTTTAACGGGATTGAGACAAGTCCATAATGGTTTTCATAATTCATTGGGAACAAATAAGTTCTTAACTTGGTTTACGCTTTATTCAAACAGTATTTTATTGATGGTTTCAATTCATGCGGTAAAATTCAATCACATTAGGCATCATAAATATTGCCTGTCAGAGGAAGATTATGAAGGTAAATCAGCTCGGATGACTTGGTACGGAGCCATTTTATATGGTCCTGTTCATATGTTTTTAATTCACAAAATCACCTTACATCTCGGAAATAAGAGTTATATTAAAAATGTAATTTTAGAACTCATCTCAATTTCAATAGTAACATTTCTTGTTTTTTATTTCAATGTTCATTTCTTGATTTATCACATCATTGTAATGGTATTCGCTGAATTTTTAATGGCTTTCTTTGCTGTCTGGACCGTGCATCATGACACGGAAGAATCTCCCGAATATGCCAGAACGCAAAGAAAAGAATGGAAAAACAAGATTACATTTAGCATGTTTTACCATTTAGAGCATCATTTATTCCCTGCAGTTCCTACTATCAAACTTCCTGAGTTAGCCAGAAGAATTGACAATGTATTCCCTGATATTGAAAAAAAACAAACTTTTTAAAACATTATGAAAAAACTCATCATAGCAGCCGGAACAGGTTTTTTAGGACAGGTTTTAGTCCATCATTTCAAAGATAAATTTGATGAAATTGTAATTCTGACAAGAGGAAAATCTCAAACAATTGACAAAATTAAATATGTAAACTGGAACGCCAGAACTTTTTCCGGCTGGGAAAATGAATTGGAAAATGCAACGGTTTTAATTAATCTGGCAGGAAAATCTGTGGATTGCCGTTACACCAAAGAAAACAAAAAAGAAATTTTATTATCCAGAATTGAAAGCACTAAGATTTTAAACAAAGCTGTTTTAAACTGTAAAAACCCGCCGAAACACTGGCTTAATTCATCAACGGCAACTATTTATCGTTTTTCATTGGACAAACAAATGGATGAAATTAATGGTGAAATTGGAAATGACTTTTCTATAAACGTCGCACTTTCCTGGGAAAAAGCTTTTTTTAAAACTGAAACTCCAAATACGTTAAAAACAGCTTTGCGAACTTCAATAGTTATTGGTAAAAACGGCGGTGCTTTTATTCCGCTGAAGACTTTGGCAAAAACTGGTTTTGGAGGAAAACAAGGAAAAGGAAATCAATTTGTCAGTTGGATTCACGAAGAGGATTTTGCGAATGCGGTTGATTTCATTATCCAAAAAGAAATTTCAGGAGTTGTAAATGTCGTTTCTCCGGAACCAATCAGGAATTCTGATTTTATGCAGAAACTTCGAAAAGTAGTCGGTTTTCCTTTTGGAATTCCAGTAAATATTTTTCTGTTGAAAATTGGTTCTTTTATCATTCGAACAGAAGCCGAATTGGTATTGAAAAGTCGAAATGTGATTCCGAAAAGACTTTTAGAAAGTGGTTTTAAATTTAAGTTTAAAAATGTTGATGAAGCCTTTAAAAATTTATTAAGCAAATGACAACCATAAACCTCACCACAAAAATAAAAGCATCAAAAAAAACTGTTTTTGATGCTTCAAGAAACATCGATGTTCATCAGCAATCTGCCAGCAAATCAAATGAATCAGCCATAGCCGGAATTACATCAGGATTAATAAACCTGAATGAAACGGTAACATGGAGAGGCAAACATTTCGGTTTTTATCTCACACACAAAAGCCGAATTACAGCAATGAATCTTTACGATTATTTTGTGGATGAAATGGAGGAAGGGAAATTCAAAACCTTCAAACACGAACATTTTTTTGAAGAAAAAAACGGAGTTACCATCATGACAGATAAACTGCAATATGAAACTCCGTTTGGTATTATTGGAAAATTATTCGATACTTTGTTTTTAAAAAAACATTTGATTCATTTTCTTTTGGAAAGAAATAAAATTTTAAAAGAAGTTTCAGAAAATAATACAATAAGGTGATGATAAAATGCTCATTAACCAAAAAAAGATCACCTTGTTCAGATGATCTTCTTAAATAAACAAAACTCTTATTTACAACTCCATTTCCCCAAAAATAGAATTTCCATTAAGAATTCTATTATACTAATTCTTCCTGCAAATTTTTCACTGCTGCAACCGGTACATTTTCAACCTGATGTTGGAAATATGAAAAACCTCCATTTCCGTTCCATGCATTATCGATAGCAAAATGAGCATCGAAACTGGCTAAGAAAGAACCAATTGCCGGAGGAGGAACAGAGTGTACATATTGTCCTTGTAAACTAACAACTTTAGTATACTGACCCAATCCTGTTGCATATATTTTTCCAGTTACCGGAACAACAATATGACTATCTGCACCTTTTACGGCTTGTGTAATTACAACTGTACCTGATACCGAATTTTGTGATGGCACTACTACCAAACTAAATGCTGCGATTGGAGCACCTGGTAATCCAACATTTCCGATTGTACCTTTTGCTAAATATGCACCTGCTAATAAATCTGACATAACTTTTTAATTTATATTTTTTCTTACTCGTAAGGCTTTTCAGGACCGCCTCGTTTTTTTAAGTGGGTTCTGCTCCACTTATTTTACTTACCATTTTATCTTTAATAGAAATAGTATTTATTTTCTATACCAAAACTATATCAGATACTGAGCTGTAAATAAAGAAATGTTATGAAATGAAGATTCTTAGTTATGAGGAAGGTAAATAGTGATATAGAGTCATTTTTACGTTTAAACAAATAAGAATACTATTAAATGAGATTGCAGAAAACATCAAAAATCAGATTTGGGAAGCTGTAACATGGGTATCCTCTTTTTGAAGAAAAAAAACTTATAATAAAAGAAGTTTCTGAGAAAAAATTAAAATAAATCCACCACTCTCCTTTAAGAAAAATAAACTTACATTTACAAGCAATTAAAAATTCTAAAACTACAATTTTACTTGCATGAAAAAATTCTACTTACTGTTATTCTTTTTCTTATTCTCAATACTACATTCACAAAATCCTGCCAATATTGATTTAAGTTATGACTATAATGATCATGATTTAATTTTAAATGGTAATGTAATAAAAAGTGTTACTTTGCCTAATGGTAAAGTCATTATAGCTGGTGATTTTACCGGTTATCGAATAGATAATACTGTAGTTAATAAAACAGGCAGTATTATTAGACTTGACTCTGATTTATCTTACGACAGCACTTTTGATATTGGTAAAAAGCTTGTAGGACCTGTTTATTCTGTTGCTGTACAATCTACAGGAAAAATACTGGTGGCCGGTTCCTTTACTTCTTATAATGGTACTACAATAGATCGGTCATTGTTAAGATTTAATACTGATGGTAGCTTAGACAACACTTTTAAATCTACTGAAGGAAAATATAGTAGTATTAGACAAGTAAAGGTTGGTACAGACAATAAAATCTATACTGCAACATACACAACAATAAAAAGGCTAACCGAAAATGGTGATCCTGAATCATTTTCAAGAACTTATGGGTCTACAGTGAGTTTCCAGGTAGATAGTAACCGTAATGTTATTATTGGCGGATTTGATGATTTTCAAGGTAAACCGCAAGTTTTTAAAATAAATTCGACTGACTATCCTGCATCTGGCTTCGATCCAGGCTATAACTATTATGATTGTGGCATAACTAGTGTAGATATTCAATCTGACGGAAAAATACTTGTGGGAGGATCCTTCGGTTCTTATGGGTCACAATACACCTCTTATGTTCCTGTTAATTGCTTACTTAGACTAAACCCAGATGGTTCTCTCGACACCTCATTTACCTGTCCGGAACTTGTAGGAGAATATATTGGACGTTGCGCTAACCCCAAAGTAACTGCTGTTTTAGTACAACCTGATGGTAAAATATTAGTTGGAGGGATATTTCCTCCGTATAATGGAGCTCCTTCAAGAAATTTAATCCGTTTAAACAGTGATGGAACTATTGACAATACTTTTGTAACCGGTACAGGTACAAATGCAGGAATAAATGCTATTAGTCTTCGAGCTAATGGTAATATATTAATTTCTGCATCTAATGTTTCGCCTCCAAATTCTTTTCAACCTTTAGTTTACAACACTTATAATGTCAATACATTTTTTGAATTAGGCAGCAAGGGTAATTTATTGCATCGCGAAAAAAGTTCAAGAGTTGATGGAAAAAAAATACTTAGACGCCCAGATGGAAAATTCAATATTATAGGAGAATCCAGATCACCTTACCATAGAGGCTTAAAAACCATAAACAATAACGGAACTCTTTCAATAAATACAAATTTATTTGGAGGCTTTGACAATAAACCAATAGGATGGTCAGGACAAATACAGCCTTCATCTTGTCAGGATGGTGTTATACAGTCAGATGGAAAAATTATATTAGTGGGAGATTTTGATAAATATAATGATATTCTTGCAGATGGATTAATTAGACTTAATAGTGACTATTCAATTGATACTTCGTTTAATATAGGTCAAAGTTTTGCCTATAAATACGGAGATCCTGAAATACATTCAGTAGCCTTACAACCGGATGGCAAAATATTGGTAGGAGGCTATTTTGATACTTTTAGAGGAATACCTGTTAGCGGCAAAATAATTCGTTTAAATACGAATGGAGAATTAGACACAACTTTTAATTACACCAATAATGATGGTGATGCCCCATTTCAAATTGAAGTACAAACAGATGGCAAAATACTTATAAATGTATTTGGCCTATTACGATTAAATTCTGATGGAGCCCTGGATACTACTTTTAATCCTGATCCTTATCCCGGCTATTTTTCCAAATTTGCTTTATTATCGGATGGAAAAATATTGATCCCACATAATTACAAAATGAAAAGAATAAATAGTGATGGAAGTATTGACACTTCTTTTAATTCAGTTGATTTTGATTTAACCGGTAAAAATTCTTTTGCGATTCAGTCTGATGGAAAAATACTTGTAGCCGGAAGATATTCAATCTATAGTAACATTAGCGGTAAAGGTCTATTTCGATTAAATTCCGACGGAACATTTGATCCCGGTTTTAATGTCGGCACGGGTTTTAATGGTGATGTAGAATCTGTTGTAGTTGAACCTGACGGAAAAATACTTGTAGCTGGACCCTTTACCAATTATAATGGCGCATGGTGCAATGGCTCTGTAAGGTTATTAGGTGGAGATGCCTTTATAGTAAGTGGAAATAATAAGCTTGACAACAACAATAACGGATGTGACATAAATGATATTGTATTTCCTAATTTAAAATTCGATCTCGTATCTAATTCGATTAGTTCTGTTCTAATTTCTAATAATACCGGAAATTACGCTGTTCCGCTCTCTTCAGGAAAACATACTATTACACCAAAATTAGAAAATCCGGACTATTTTACTGTTCAGCCAACAAGTATAACTGCGGATTTCCCTGCTCAAATCAGCCCGCTAATTTCTAATTTCTGTATCACCCCAAATGGAACGCATCCGGATTTAGAAATTACTCTGATACCAATAAATTCAGCAATACCAGGATTTACTTCTAAATATAAGATAATTTATAAAAACAAAGGAAATCAGCTTCAGTCCGGTTCCGTAAATTTAACTTTTGATGATAGTGTATTAGATGTTATATCAACAGTTCCAACTACATCCACTAAAGCTGTAAATAATTTAAAATGGAATTTTACTAATTTATATTCTCTTGAAACGCGTGAAATAACTTTTACTCTTCGCTTAAATAAGCCTACAGATACACCTCCTGCAAATGGAGGAACATTTTTAAATTTTACTGCAGAAGTTTTGTCTTCTATGATTGATGATACTCCAAAAGACAACATTTTTATGTTCGATCAGTTAGTAGTAAATTCTTTTGATCCTAATGATAAAACATGCTTAGAAGGCGCTACAATTCAATCTTCAAAAATTGGAGAATATGTTCATTATGTAATTCGCTTTGAAAATTCAGGCACATACAAAGCACAGAATATAACCGTAAAAGATGTTATAGATACAGATAAATTTGATATAAATTCATTAATTCCTGAAACAGGCAGTCATTTGTTTACAACAAAAATTTCTGAAGGCAATAAAGTGGAGTTTTTATTTGAAGGCATTAATCTGCCATTTGATGATGCTAATAATGATGGTTTTGTGGCTTTTAAAATTAAAACAAAATCTACTTTAAAAACAGGAGATGAATTTAGTAATTCTTCGAGTATTTATTTTGATTATAATGCTGCCGTAATAACAAATACTGCTACAACTAAAATTGCACCAAACCTTAGTAACCCGGAATTCACAAATACCAACAACTTTATTTTATACCCTAATCCTGTGAAAGATGTTTTATTTATAGACAACAAACAAGATCAGGAAATTATATCTTTGACTGTTTATAATACACTTGGGCAAATTGTATTAGTATATCCAAGTACTAAAAATCTTTCTCAAATTGATGTTTCTAATCTGTCTTCAGGATCTTATTTTATAAAGATAAAATCTAATCACGGAGTTTTAAACAGTACATTTATTAAAAAATAGTTGCTTAAAAAGTAAAAAGGCAGTCACTAAATAATGTTAAACATTAATAAGTGACTGCCTTTTTTATTTTATTTTTTTTGAAAAGAATTACATTTCTCATTTTCCGTTTGCGTGAGGGATAGAAGCGGAAAGCCCACAGCCTGACGAAGGAAGAGCGAGGACTTGCAGCGGATAGCCCGGCCCGGAGGGACACGACCAAAAACTTTACAGCAACATCATCATTAGCCACCAAAATATTGGGACACTTTCGACCCAGAAAGAAGTATAATATTTGGAGCGGTTTGGATTTGCAAAAACGATAAACAATATGAGCATGATCACCATGATAAGGTTGATCATGAGGTCGTGGAAAGTAAAACTTAAAATACCCACAATCCAAAAGGGAATCAATAACAAAAACCCTAAAATCTTGGTACGCTTTACACCAATCGTCTGCGGAACGGTTTTTAAATGTGGGTCATCATTGGCTAAATCTAAAATTTCGAAAACTAAAATCAATACAAAAACCAATACAAACCGCTGAATACATTTTATAAAAAAATTGATTGTTAAAGGAATTTCAGCATTTATTATCGGCAGAACCAGTGTAGCCCCTACCCAGCAAAGTGCCACAATATAAATTTTTACTCCTGCCCAATTTCTGGCATTTCTGCGATTTGGAAAAAACGGAAGTGTATAAAGTGCCGTTATCGCAAAAATTCCGGCAGAGACAATTTGTGTGATAAGCTTAAGATGGAAAAAATAATAAACCGCCAAAATCAGGAAAAGAAAACTAAAAGCAGCGATGATTTTTAATTGGATTCCAACTGGCTTTCTTTTGACCCGAACCAAGGCATCATATTTAACAAAATTATACCCCATAATTGTTCCAAAAAAAACGAATAAAGCCATCGGTTCATTGTACTGAATATGAAACACATGAAAGGTAACACGGACTAATGCATAACAAGACAAAGCCACGTGAATACTGCTATTGAGGTAAAAATCGAATATTTGCTTGAACAGTTTCATCTCTTTAATCTAATCAATTGTTAATAAATCAACTCATTAGTTGAAAAATTCATAAAAATTGAAGTTAAAAATACCCATTAAATTATTAATAATACTTAATTTTGCGCCACAAAAAAACAACACATTTACTATAAAATGTAATAAACCCGGTATAACTTACGATTAAGTCTGAAAATATACTTTGAAAATTACATTCTCTTTTTAAAAACTAGATAGCTACAAATGAGAACAGATGCTTTTGCTTTAAGACACATTGGCCCAAGAGAAACAGATCTTCCACACATGTTGAAGACCATTGGAGTGGAATCGATTGAACAACTTGTTTATGAAACCCTTCCGGATGACATTCGTTTAAAAGCACCTTTGAATTTAGATCCTGCAATGACAGAGTACGAATTTGCAAATCATATTCAGGAATTAGGGAAGAAAAATAAAGTATTCAAATCCTATATTGGTTTGGGTTATCACCCAACTATTGTTCCGGCTCCAATTCAAAGAAATATCTTTGAAAATCCGGGATGGTATACGGCTTACACACCTTATCAGGCAGAAATTGCTCAAGGTCGTTTGGAAGCAATTTTAAATTTCCAAACTACGGTTATTGAACTTTCAGGAATGGAAATTGCCAATGCATCTTTATTAGATGAAGGAACTGCAGCAGCAGAAGCGATGGCTTTATTATTTGATGTTCGTACACGTGATCAAAAGAAAAACAATATCAACAAATTCTTCGTTTCTGAAGAAATTTTACCTCAGACTTTATCGATCCTGCAAACACGTTCAACTCCGGTTGGAATTGAATTAGTTGTTGGAAACCATGAAACTTTTGATTTTTCAAATGAGTTCTTCGGAGCCATTTTACAATACCCGGGAAAATATGGTCAGGTAAATGATTACAGTGCTTTTGTTGCTAAAGCAAAAGAAAACGAAATAAAAGTAGCCTTTGCTGCTGATATTTTATCATTAGCGACTTTAACTTCTCCGGGAGAAATGGGAGCTGCTGTAGTGGTTGGAACTACACAGCGTTTTGGTGTACCAATGGGTTATGGTGGTCCTCATGCAGCTTTTTTTGCCACTAAAGACGAATACAAAAGATCGATGCCAGGTCGTATCATCGGAGTTTCTATTGATGTAAACGGAAACCGTGCTTTACGTATGGCGTTAGGAACTCGCGAACAGCACATTAAACGTGAAAAAGCAACTTCAAATATTTGTACAGCTCAGGTTTTATTAGCGGTTATGGCCGGAATGTATGCGGTTTACCACGGACCAAAAGGATTACAATATATTGCAGGTAAAGTTCACGCATCGGCCGTTACTGCTGCTGAAGCTTTAAATAAATTAGGAGTTTACCAAACCAACACAGCTTACTTTGATACTATTTTGGTAAAAGCTGATGCTCAAAAAGTAAAAGCTGTAGCGGAGAAAAACGAAGTAAACTTTTTCTATGTTGATGCCGATACTATTTCGATCTCATTCAACGAAACAACTTCAATTGCTGACATTAATCAAATTATTGCGATTTTTGCTGAAGCTTTAGGAAAAGAAACTTTTACCGTTTCTGAATTAACTGCGGCAAGCCAATTACCTGCTTCATTAGAAAGAACATCTTCTTTCTTAACGCATGATGTATTCAACAATCATCATTCAGAAAGTCAGTTAATGCGTTACATCAAAAAATTAGAACGTAAAGATTTATCATTGAACCATTCGATGATTTCATTAGGTTCTTGTACGATGAAATTGAACGCGGCTTCAGAAATGTTGCCTTTATCAATGCCAAACTGGAACAGCATTCACCCTTTTGCACCAGTAGAACAAGCAGAAGGCTATATCACAATGCTTAAAAAGTTAGAGGAGCAATTAAATGTAATTACAGGATTTGCCGGAACAACATTACAGCCTAATTCAGGAGCTCAGGGTGAATATGCAGGTTTGATGGCTATTCGTGCTTACCATTTGTCAAGAAACGAAGGTCATCGTAATGTATGTTTAATTCCTTCATCTGCTCACGGAACCAATCCTGCTTCTGCAGCGATGGCCGGAATGAAAATCATCGTTACTAAAACGACTCCTGAAGGAAACATTGATGTAGAAGATTTGAGAGAAAAAGCTATTGAGCACAAGGATGATTTATCTTGTTTAATGGTAACCTATCCTTCTACTCACGGAGTTTTCGAATCTTCCATTATTGAAATTACTAAATTAATCCACGATAACGGCGGATTAGTATATATGGACGGTGCTAATATGAATGCTCAGGTTGGTTTAACTAATCCGGCAACCATTGGTGCTGACGTTTGTCACTTAAACTTACACAAAACATTCGCTATTCCTCACGGTGGCGGTGGACCTGGAGTTGGACCAATTTGTGTGAACGAAAAACTGGTTCCATTTTTACCAACAAACCCAATCTTAAAAGTAGGCGGAGAACAAGCTATTACAGCTATTTCATCTGCACCTTACGGATCAGCTTTAGTTTGTTTAATTTCTTACGGCTACATCACAATGATGGGTGCTGAAGGATTAAAAAGCGCTACAGAACATGCTATTTTAAATGCTAACTATATGAAAGCCCGTTTCGAAGGTCATTACCCAATTCTTTATACCGGAGAATGCGGAAGAGCGGCTCACGAAATGATTTTAGATTGCCGTTCGTTTAAAGAAAACGGAATTGAAGTAGGTGATATAGCGAAACGTTTGATGGATTACGGTTTTCACGCTCCTACGGTTTCTTTCCCTGTGGCAGGAACTTTAATGATTGAACCAACTGAATCTGAAGATTTAGCAGAATTAGATCGTTTTTGTGATGCCCTAATTTCAATCAGAAAAGAAATTGAAGCTGCAACTGCCGATGATAAAAACAACGTATTGAAAAATGCACCTCACACATTAGCAATGTTGACTACTGATAACTGGGCTTTCCCTTACACTAGAGAAAAAGCAGCTTATCCATTAGAGTACATTGCTGAAAATAAATTCTGGCCATCAGTTCGTCGTGTAGATGATGCTTACGGTGACAGAAACTTAGTTTGCAGTTGTGCTCCTATTGAAGCTTATATGTAAAATTAAAAATTATTATATAGATTTTAAAATGAGATAATTAAATTTCTATTTATAAAAATATCCTTAAGAGCTACTATCCAGTAGCTCTTTTTTTTATTTCTAACAATTCCTAAAATCTTGAGAACTATATGAATTTCTGATTTCATTCAAATAAAAAAAGCATAAAGGTTAAAATTTACAATTTTCTAACCATTTTCTCACAACCGGTTGTTTTTTATTACTATATTCGTTATTATCTATTTAACCCCAAAATTATTTTATCATGAAAAGAAAAATCACTTTATTATTATTAGTAAGTTTTCTAAGCTTTACAAGTTGTTCAAAAGAAGACGAATCTCCAATTATTGAAAACATTTCGACTTCTTCAAATGACATGACACCTAAAAATCTTACTGGCAAGGTTAGTTCTAATGCAACCATTGAGGCAAACACCCCTCAGCAATACATCAGAGGTTTTGGTGGAGCAAACATTCGAGGCTGGGTAGCAGATTTAACAGCCAGTCAAAAAATTAAAGCGTTCTCTGTTACAGATGGAATTGGACTTAGCGTTCTTAGGGTCAGAATTTCCCCTAACAGTTCTGACTGGACAGCTGAAAAAGCAACAATCGATGCCGCTAAATCATACGGAGCCTCTATAATAGCTTCTTCATGGACAGCACCTGCATCAATGAAAGACAATAACAATTTAGTTGCGGGCAAACTAAAAACAAGTTCATATTCTGCTTATGCACAACACCTTAAAAATTTTAATACAACCGTAGGAGGAGTTACTGCCATCAGTCCGATAAATGAACCAAATATCAATGTAAGCTACGAATCGATGGAACTGACAGCCTCAGAAGTTGCTAATTTTGTTGCAGCCCAGGGAGATAACTGCGGAACAAAAATAATGGGTCCTGAACCTTTTAATATGAATACCTCTTACATTAATACTTATTTAAGTAACGCGATAGCTAAAAACAAAACAAGTTATGTTGCCGGTCACATCTACGGTGCTAATCCAACTTATGTTAACTTTGGAAAGGAAGTTTGGATGACTGAGCATATTACAGACACAAATGATGCTAATCTTTGGACTGGCGCTATGAACACTGCTAAAGAAATACATAAGTGTATGATTGCAGGTTACAGTATGTATACCTGGTGGTATATTAGAAGGAGTTATGGTTTACTTGATGAAAATGGCAATATAACCAAGCGTGGTTATGCAATGGCACATTTCTCTAAATTTATACGCCCTGGATTTAATAAAGTAAATTGCACTCCAAATCCATCTTCGGGAGTTTACATTACGGCATATAAAAAAGATAACAAATTAGTTATTGTCGCTATAAATGATAATTCCGAAATTACATACCAGCCTTTTAGTTATAACAATATATCAATAAGCGGCTTTAATCGTTATAAAACAACTAATGCATCCAATTTAATTTCTGATAATATAAGCGTATCCGGAGGTAACTTTGGAATCAATTTACCCGCATCCAGTATCACAACTTTAGTTTCCTATTAATTAGTACTTTTTTTTAATACTTGTAAATGCCTCGATAATCCGAGGCATTTTTAATTATTTTAAGGATTCTATTCAGGATAAATTATAAAAAAAACTGTTTTAACTTCTATGAAATATTACATCAAATATTTATTTCAATCGTTTGAAATCTCGGCAAAATAGAAATTTCTTTAAAAAATAAACAATATTATTCGTCAAAAATTACTATTTCATAATTATATGCATGCATAGTAATTTTTATCGTTGTAATAATATATTTATTTATAAATTAGCGTAAAATTTTGGAAAAGGACTAATGAAAATAAAAATTATAGGTATAGGAAGTTATATTCCGCAGAAGGAAGTTAAGAATACTGATTTTGATAAACATGTTTTTTTAAATGAAGATGGTACTCCTTTTGGTTATCCAAACGAAGTTGTAATTAAAAAATTTAAAGGAATAACAGGTATCGAAAATCGCCGTTATGCCGAAGACAATCACATCACATCAGATTTAGCTTTTTTTGCTGCCGAAAAGGCAATTGCAAATGCAAATATTGATAAGGAATCATTAGATTATATCATTTTTGCCCATAATTTTGGTGATGTAAAATCAGGTACTAATCAATCGGATATGATTCCGAGTTTAGCGACTCGTGTGAAACATAAACTGGATATTAAAAATCCTAAATGCGTGGCGTACGACATCCTTTTCGGATGCCCGGGATGGATCGAAGGCGTTTTGCAAGCCAATGCTTTCATCAAATCCGGAATGGCAAAACGTGTTTTGGTCATTGGAGCTGAAACATTGTCGAGAGTTGTAGATGATCATGATCGTGATTCCATGATTTATTCGGATGGTGCGGGCGCATCCGTTTTAGAAGCTTCTAATGACGAAGCTGGTTTATTATCATACGAAAGTGCGACTTATGCTAATGATGAAGCTAATTATTTATACTTCGGAAAATCATACAATCCAGATTTAGATCCAGACATTAAATACATTAAAATGTATGGTCGCAAAATTTACGAATTTGCATTAAGCCAGGTTCCGAGCGCCATGAAAGAATGTCTTGACAAAAGCGGAATTGACATTGATGAGGTCAAAAAAATCCTGATTCACCAGGCAAATGAAAAAATGGACGAAGCCATAATCGCCCGTTTTTACAAACTATACGACAAAACGCCACCGGAAAATATTATGCCGATGAGCATCCATGATTTAGGAAACAGCAGCGTTGCTACCGTACCAACCCTTTACGATTTATTACTTCAGGGAAAAATTGAAAATCATGAAATCAACAAAGGCGATGTAATAATTTTTGCTTCGGTTGGAGCAGGAATGAACGTTAACGCATTTGTTTACAGATATTAATTTTAGTAGCTAATCCAGCTGTACATTACAAGTCCACACTCAAAAAATGTGTTTTTTCACGTCTTAAAAAAGCTTCTTTTAGTCGCTTCTTTAATCCTGCAAAAACTACACTTTTTGAGTCGTGGGCTTTTCATTTCCATCTGGGCTAAAAAACACCAAAAAAAGAAGATAACTTTGTATCTTTGCGACCTAATTATAAAATCAAGAACGATTCTCTGCTTCGTTCACTTCAATAGCTATGTACGAAAAAACGTTTCCAAATAAAAGATTCAAACTTACTTTAGAATTTTTACAAAAACATATCAAAACCTCTGAAACTATCCTGGATTTAGGAGTTGAAAATCCGTTTTCAAAAATTATGAAAGAAGCTGGTTTTTCAGTAAAAAACACAACTGGAGAAGATTTGGATTTAGACCAAAACGTTTTAAAAACAGACAAACAGGATGTGGTAACTGCTTTTGAAATTTTCGAACATTTACTGAATCCGTTTACGATTTTAAAAGAAATTCAATCTGACAAACTTTTCATCTCTATTCCAATGCGCTTGTGGTTCTCCCCTGCATACCGTTCCAAAACAGATATGTGGGACAGACATTACCACGAATTTGAAGACTGGCAACTGGACTGGCTTCTTGAAAAAGCAGGCTGGAAAATCATCGACAGACAAAAATGGACCAATCCGGTAAAGAAATTTGGAATCCGTCCACTTTTAAGAAGTTTTACTAATAGATATTATATTGTTTACGCTGAAAAAATAAAATAGTTTTCAGATTATATTATGAGATACTACATTGTCATTCCCGCACACAATGAACAGGATTTAATTGGCCTGACTTTGCAATCTTTGGTTTCGCAAACTGTTTTACCTTCAAAAGTGGTGGTTGTAAATGATAATTCAACAGATAAAACAGAAGAAGTGGTTTTGGGATTTGCAAAAGAAAATCCGTTTATCTCTGTAGTAAACAAAACTTCCGATGCCATTCACATGCCCGGAAGCAAAGTGATTCAGGCTTTCCAGAAAGGTTTTGAAATTCTTGATGCCGATTATGACATTATTGTTAAAATAGACGGTGATTTGATTTTCCCTCCTAATTATTTTGAAACGATTATCAAACACTTTCAATCCGATCCTAAAATTGGAATGGCGGGCGGATTTTGCTATATTGAAAAAAATGGAGATTGGGTATTAGAAAACCTAACCGATAAAGATCATATTCGCGGTGCACTGAAAGCTTATCGATCCGCAGCTTTCAATCAGATTGGAGGTTTAAAACCTGCAATGGGCTGGGATACAGTAGACGAATTGCTTTGTAAGTTTTATGGCTGGAAAATAGTTACGGATCCTACTCTGCAGGTAAAACACCTCAAACCAACTGGTGCCAACTACAACAAAACTGCAAGATACAAACAAGGTGAAGCCTTTTACACACTGGGTTATGGTTTCTGGATTACTGCCATCGCTTCTGCAAAATTGGCAATGTTAAAGAAAAAACCATTCCTCTTTTTCGACTATATAAATGGTTTTTGGAAAGCCAGGGAAGCTAAAACACCTTTACTGGTTACACCGGAACAAGCAAAGTTTATAAGAAATTATCGTTTTCAAAAAATGAAAGAAAAGTTAATTTGATTGATAAATCAACCGAAATACCAAAACTCATAACCCAAAACTCATAACTTCTTTTTACCTTAGCCAATATTTCAAAAACTATGATGCTAATTCGTTATTTATCTCAATTAGGAAGATATTTTTTAATGTTAAAGGAAATTTTCAATAAACAGACCAAATGGCCTGTGATGAAAAAATTAATTTTCAAAGAAATCGATGACTTGATTATCGATTCTCTTGGTATCGTTTGTTTCATTTCTTTCTTTATTGGTGGAGTTGTTGCCATTCAAACCGCACTAAATCTAACTAATCCTTTAATCCCAAAATATTTAATTGGTTTTGCTACACGTCAATCTGTAATTCTGGAGTTTGCTCCCACTTTTATATCCGTTATTATGGCTGGAAAAATGGGATCTTACATCACTTCCAGTATTGGAACAATGCGTGTTACCGAACAAATTGATGCTTTAGAAGTTATGGGAGTTAATTCCTTAAACTATCTTGTTTTTCCAAAAATAGCAGCTTTACTACTTTATCCTTTCGTAATTGGAATTAGTATGTTTTTGGGTGTTTTTGGAGGATGGCTAGCTTGTGCATATGGTGGATTTTCAACTAGTGAGGACTTTATTCAGGGAGCTCAAATGGAATTTATTCCTTTTCATATTGTCTATGCTTTTATCAAAACATTAATTTTCGCCATGTTGTTGGCAACAATCCCTTCTTTTCACGGATATTACATGAAAGGCGGCGCACTTGAAGTAGGTAAAGCAAGTACAGTATCGTTTGTATGGACATCAGTTTGTATCATTCTTTTTAATTATATACTAACTCAATTATTATTAGGATAATGATAGAAGTAAAAAACATAGAAAAATCATTTGGTGACACTAAGGTTTTAAAAGGTGTTTCGACAGTTTTTGAATCCGGAAAAACCAACCTGATCATTGGACAGAGTGGATCCGGAAAAACAGTTCTGTTAAAAACGCTATTAGGAATCCACACGCCGGACTCTGGAACTATCGAATTTGACGGCCGTATTTATTCGGAATTAAACCCAGATGAAAAGAGAGAGTTACGAACTGAAATCGGCATGGTTTTTCAGGGCAGTGCTTTATTCGATTCGATGACCGTTGCAGAGAATGTAGCGTTTCCTCTAAGAATGTTTACCCATGATAACAGAGCTAAAATTAAAGAACGTGTCGACTTTGTTTTAGAAAGGGTAAATTTGGTTGATGCACATACAAAATTACCATCAGAAATATCAGGAGGAATGCAGAAACGTGTAGCTATTGCCCGCGCTATTGTAAACAACCCAAAATACTTATTTTGTGACGAACCTAACTCAGGTCTGGATCCAAACACGTCAACTTTGATTGATAATCTGATTAAAGAAATTACCGAAGAATATAATATCACAACCGTAATCAATACGCACGATATGAACTCGGTGATGGAAATTGGAGAAAATATCGTATTCCTGAAAAAAGGATTAAAAGCATGGCAGGGAACGAAAGAAGAAATCTTTAGAACGGATAATAAAGATATTGTGAAATTCGTGTACTCTTCTAATTTGTTTAAAAAAGTACGAGAGGCTTATTTGAAAGGATAAAACCTTTAAATTTCAATATTAAAAATCCCAAATTCCAAACTTTAAAAATTGGAATTTGGGATTTCTTTTTTAGATATTTATTAGTTCTACCTCAGCATTCGGATTAAAAAGATACAATTTACCGGTACTAATTTCGAGACATTCAAAACGTTTTGTCCTAACAGCAATTTTCTTGAATATTTTTCCATTTTTTATTCTGAAAACACTTCCGTAAGGAATTTCAAAAACATAATTTTTATCATTCTTTAGATCGTATTGTTTCAAGGCTAGAGACAATGTCGTATCTGTATCACTGCTTGCCGAAGGATTTTTAAAATGCCTGGCCAACAAAGGCAATATCTGACCCGGAAAAATCTCAGGTCGGATAAATGGAACCATCAGGCGCTGAAAGGTATATTTCCATTCGTTTCCATGAGGTTTGATGTTTCTTCCAAATTTTTCAAAAGCCACTAAATGTGCAATTTCATGAATAAGCGTAATCAGAAAGCGATATTTATTCAAACTCGCATTTACCGTAATTTCATGTTTACCGCTCGGTCCCTTTCTATAATCACCATGACGTGTCTGGCGCTCATTCACAATTTTAAGATGCACCTGATTGGCTACTATCAAATCAAAAACGGGCTTTACAGCATGTTCGGGAATATATTTTGAGAGTGTTTCGTTCAATTGGAATTTAGAATTTAAAAAATTGGATTTTTAACTACGGATTTGTTGAAGAAACCTCCAAAACCTTACCATTAAAATATTTGTTTCCGTTTAGCGTAAAATCATAAATATAAGTAGCCATTCCTTCTGCAGAAATTGGTGCCTGATAACCCGGAAAAGCCTCTTCCAACATTTCTGTCTGAACAGATCCCAAAGCTAAAACATTAAATGAAATACCTTTTTCTTTGTATTCTTCTGCTAATAATTCAGTCAAAGTATTAACTGCTCCTTTACTCGAACTGTAAGCTGCTAATCCGGCAAATTTAAGACTTCCTCTTACACCACCGATAGAACTGATGGTTACTACATGACTTCCTTTTTGGAGATAAGGTAAACATATTCGGGTAAGATTGGCTACCGCAAAAACATTCACTTTATAGATACTTTCAAAATCAGCCTGAGTGGTTTCTGCAAAAGGTTTCAAAAGCAAAGCTCCTGCGTTATGCACAAGGGCATCTACTTTTTTCCAGGTTTTGGAAAGGAAATCACCAACTTCGTGCAAAGTTTCTTCATTCGCTAAATCAATAGACAAACAGGTTATATTTTTATGTTCTAGAAGTTGCTGAGGTATATTTCTGGAAATGGCTAAAACCTGATGGCCAGTATTTGCAAATTGCAAAGCCAATTCATAACCAATGCCTCTTGAAGTTCCTGTAATGATAATATTTTTCATACGGTAAAAATAAACAAATCCAGTAAAAAGAATCGTTATTATTTCATTGTAATTTCATGTGTTGGAGAAGCTGCCATTTGAGTTACTGCTGGAAGAAACTCCTGAATAAAACGAGTCATATGCGGTAAATCCATTACTTTAAATTCATCGGAAACATGGTGATAGAATTCGAAATTTTCAAAATCAAAGGTACTTATGGACTGGCAGGGCTTTTTGAATGTTTCATAAAAAGGAAAGTTGTCCGATCTGAAAAACAACTGGTATTCTGCTTCTTTAGGGAGAAAACCAATAGTACTTTTACCTGTATATTCATTAATTTTCTGAGCCATGTTTGATTTATCAAAACCTGTAATGTAGGCAAGAAAATCACGTTTCATTGGCACCCCAATCATTTCTATATTCAATTGGGCATATAAATTGAAATTCTGATTTTTTAGTTTTTGAACTAAGCTTTTAGAACCTAACAGCCCTTTTTCTTCTCCGGCAAAAAACACAATTAGTATGCTTCTTTTATTTGATTTTGTTTTACTGAAATATTTTGCCATTTCCGCAACAGCAGTAACTCCGGAAGCATCATCATTAGCTCCATTATTTATTACATCTGTTTGTCCTTTGGTTTTATCTAAACCTATATGATCATAATGCGCACTAAGAACCACAAATTCATTTTTAAGAACCGGATCACTTCCTTCCAAAACCCCCACAATATTATAAGCCGGAGATTTAAAATTGGTGAGTGTGTCACGATAAGTTTTAAAATAAGGTTTTACATTATTGTTTTTTAAAAAATCTTCGAGGAAAACAGCTGCTTTTTCAATTCCTCTTGTTCCGGTCTCCCTACCTTCCAACTCATCCGAAGAAAGATATTTCAAAAATTCCGAAACTTCAGATTCATCAACCTTATAAGTAATTTCAATAGGTTTTGAAAGTGCTTTTACATTGTCATTTACTTTAGAAATACTGGGTTTACAGCTTAATAAAACTAATGGCAGAAGAAAATATAGATATTTCATATGTATATGATATTAATTAGATGTTTTAGAGTATAATTCTGAAAAGTAAAAAAAATAATCGTAAAAAAAACCCTTTCAAAGCTAAAAAAGCCGAAAGGGTTTATGAGATAGAATATATATTTTATCCGCCAATAACAGATCTTGAAATTACAATTTTCTGTATTTCTGATGTTCCTTCGTAAATTTGGG
>Ga0247809_1000084_pt1 | contig 55987 bp, 95 predicted proteins | sample UWRJL104311B1_FD_180951 | JGI IMG/M metagenome (GOLD analysis project Ga0247809, IMG submission 180951) | Plant litter microbial communities from Arlington Agricultural Research Station in Wisconsin, United States - UWRJ-L104-311B-1 | ecosystem: Environmental > Terrestrial > Plant litter >... | reverse complement strand
AGCCTCAATCCATAACGGAATGGCCCATTTTTTACGCAAAGCGCCGTAACCCGTATTGAATACGTCAGCATCAGTTGCAGGCTTTAGCGGTATTTGATATTGTAACGTTTGGCGCGCCTTAGTTCTTAACTGAATGTTTTGTTCCGAACCATCATTAGATTCGGACATATCAGTTAAGAATTGAAGCGATTCAACACATGGCACTACAGCAGGCGCAGGAATTAACGCCAGATTGCCGAAAAGAGTAGTTGTCACTCTAGCCATTAGGATGCACCAGCAGCGTTAAGGCTATCACGATTATTTCGCATAGTGTTAACAATTAATTGTTCACCTTCAGCGGTAGCTAAATAATCACCGACAATGCTAGGGTCCAACAGATTAATAATTTTCATGTTGTTATTGTTTTGATTTACAGCAGGCGCAGTATTGTTGCCACCTGTGGGCAATCTACCGTTACGTCGCATTGCATCTAAATTGTCAACACCGATACGCGAAGTAGTTGCAGCATCCATAACATACTCTTGACCGTGAACCGAACCAGCTACAGCACTCTTTGGTAGATTGCCGGTGTAGCCGCCTTCTTTGTATCCCTGTGACCGAATGGCTTGCACGTTCGCCATACCCGCGCCAATGGCGGCAGCAGCGGCAGCAGCACCCAATGCAGGTCCGACAAAGGGGATAGACGCTAGGGACGCATACGCGCCCGTAGCGGCCTTGTACGTGTCAATAATAGCATTGCTGATTGCGGCAGCTTTACCAATAGTCGCTAACTTTTTGTTAGAGGAATTTGATAATTGCGCTAAACCGGTAAAGTAACTTTGTGCAAATGCCGTCTGCGTATCAAGTTGTTTAATCTTAACTTGCGCCTCTAACATTGCTGCATCTTGTGCATTAATCAAATTTGCTTCGCGCAACTGTTTAATCTTGTCGTACATGCTTTGATAAACTGCAACTTGTGCGTCAGCACCAACTTGCAACATTGACGTATCAAATCCCGACGATTGTAGAATATCGGCAGTAGCTTTAGAAGCATCGCCTTCAGTAAATCCGCTTTTCGGATCAGCTTTTAAATTCTTAATTGCAGTTAACTGTGTAATTTCGGCTTGACGTTTGCCCACAGAATCCGCAATTAATTGATTCTCTGCCGCGTGAATTGCGTTAAGTTCACGACCGGCTTTGATACGATCAAACAGCGTCTGTAATTCGTCTTTACGTAAAACAATACCTTTAGTCAACAAATCGTTAATAATGTTCTGTTGTGCGGTTTCTTGCTCTAATTGAGTACCGTGAAACTTACGCAATGCAGCTTCATCGTCTAGCGCCTTGTGATACTCATTTAACGGTGCGTTAATTTTCTCATATGCTTGGAAAGCTAGTAAAGTTTGCTTATTGGCATCAGCTTGTGTAATCGTACCGGCCTCTAGCAAATTATTAATTGCTTGCAAAGACGTTTGATAATTACGTAAAGGTGAAACCGATTCTTCGTAAATACGGTTAGTTTCCTGTTGCAGTTCACGGCCATTTACAATAGCGGCAATTTTGTCTTTAATTGTTTGCGTTTCTTCAGCATTTAATTTAATTTTGCGACCAATTAAACCTTCTTCAATACGGCTAAACATTTCATATTTCTCAGCTTCAGGGCCAAGCATACGCATAACTTTTAGCTGATTATCTAATTGCAGATTAACTTTAGCTAAAGCTGTAGCGCGGTTTTCTTCAGTTTTATCTGAACCTTTTTTACCCGTAATACCTGCCGCGTCAGTCTTTAATTTGGTAGGCTTTAATTGTGCAGCCGTGCGTGTACGCGGCTGTTCCCATGAGCCAGTAGCACCGCCTTTTTGGTCATTCATGCCTAACGCATTAGCCACCATGCCATTCAAGCCACCTTTGAACATGCCTTCTAACCATGTGGGCATTTTCCAGCTTGAAAGCTTATCCAAAATCCAAGTTAAACCGTCTAATGTTTTAGCTAAGAAAGCATTTGCGGCGGCAATAGGGCCGGTATTAGCCATTTCACCAGTAAACTTATTCCACGCATTACCTAAATCAGTTGTCGCTTTTTGCAATGGCGTCATCGAATCATTAGTTAAGCCACCAATTGCGCCACTTAACCTATCAATAATGATTTTCTGAGCTTCGGCAGTTTTACCTAAATCCTGCAAACTTTTGATCGTTTTAAAATCAGTTTCAGTTAAGAAACCTAACTTTTCATCTAGATCAATAGCACCCTTAACAGGGTCTTTTAAAGCATCAGCTAAAGTTTTAGCAGCTTTAGGGGTATCTGTACCCAATGCGGTTGCTAAGTCAGAAACTACACCAGCGGCAGCTTTTAACGTAGTAGAGCTAACGTTTCTAACTTCAGCAAAAGAAGAAATAATTTCATTTGCGGCGGCTTTAGACACATCCGGTAAAAGCATCAATTCTTTACGTAATTGAACAATGAAACTTTTATCGATATCACTTCGTCCGGTTGCTGCAAACTGTGCAGCTAAACCATTCAATTCTCGCATTGCCGTTTCAACTTTATACATTGAAAAAAGAAACAATGCGATTGCTGCACCTACGGCTGTAAATGGATTAATCAGCGCCAGTAAGCCCACAGATAACGCCCGCAATGCAGGCAATACACCGCCGAACATATCTTTTAATTGTCCGCCTTGTTGCAGCAAAACAGTTAGAGGGCGTTGTCCGCCTTGTAACGATACAACAATATCGGTAATCTGCGCAGGAACCCCACGCATTGCAGCGTTATATTGTTTAACAGAAATTCCAGATTTGTTAAACGCTACACCTTGTTTTTCAATGGCGCTTGTTCCTTTTGCAGCGGCCACAGCGGCGGCGGTAGCTGCATCGGCAGCGGCCTTAGCACGGGCTGTGGCGCGATCCTGGGCGGCAGCTAGGCTAAGTGCTGACTTCGTGGCAGCATCACGCGCAGCAGCCGTCCTAGCCTCTGCGGCGGCAAGCTTTTCGGTAGCCACCTGGGCGGCAGTTGCCGCAGCCGTAGCGCGCGACTGCGCCGCTTGAGCCTGTGCCGTGGCCTGTGCAGTCTTTGCTTGTGCTGTAGCTAATTGCGATTGTGCGGTAGCTAGTTTATTTAATGCCGAACTAGCCAAACTGGAGTTATTAACAATGCTTTGTAATTTTGTACCGTCTAATTTATTAATAGCGTCTTGAAGACTATTTAATGATGTTTGCCCGGCCCTTGCTTCGGTTGCGATTGCTTTAATTTTTGACGCAATAGAATTATCTACTTTGTCGATAATCTCAATAACTACACTTTCGTCAGCCATATTAATCCTAATGTTTTAGCGACTTGCGCATAATTAAAGCCGATGCTTCCACAAATCCGCCCGGGTCTTGTCTAGACGTACCGGAATTTAAATCACGAATATACGGCGCGTTATTGGTAATATAAATTGTTTGTCCAGGCTTCTTAGTAGCTAAAATGTTTTCAGCTTGCATCATTGCGGCAGCAATACTAGATGCAGCCGTATAACCTAAATAACCCGGTACATATGGATCAATAAACCTGTAATCAGGTTTCTCTAAAGAAACTATCCAGTTAGAAACAGCCTGTGAAGTGTCAACAGGCGTCCGGTTATACAAAACTTTTAAGCCGATAAATGCAGTTTTAACGGCCAAATTAGAACCCATTTTTGGCGATTCTTCCGCCAATTTATCTAACCTATCCGCCAATCCGCCTAGAGTTCGCGCCATCGTTAACCTTTGATTTTTCTTCCATTCTCTTAGTGTGGGCAATATCCATTTGCCGAACTAAATAAATTAAATCTTCTGTCAATTCAGTATCAAAATCATAAGCCTGTGCGTAGTTTTTTATACTACTCCAAGGGATCATTGTAACCCCCATACCGTTAGACCGTTCGCTATCTAAATCAAAAAAGGCTTGCAAAAATACTTGCAAGCCTAATTGTAGTTTTGGCGCATTAACTAAGAAGTCTGGTAATGGTTGACCCATTTGCAGAGCTTGCCTAGCTATATTTTGCTCGTTTGGCCCATGTTCAAGCAAATACGCCAAAACTTCTATTAGTTTTTTGCTTCGTCTTCCAATCCGTACTTATGAAACAATGCAGCTTCACCAGCTTGATTTTTCAATTCGGTATACAAATCGGGCAAGTCTGTTAGCAACTTCTTAGCGTTAGCTTTATTAAATGGCATATCAACATTCGTTTCATCACGAACATTAGACCAACCCTTTAAGATCGTATCCACAAACACATTCAAATAAATTTCAGCATCTTTTTCTTGTGGCAAAGTCTTTAGGGCAATTTGACGTTCGTAAGGCTTAGTTGCATGCCGCAATGCTTTTGTATATTCTTTATTTGATTCACCAATACGCGAACAAATAAAAGTAGGAATAGTCCCATCATCATTAGGTTCAAACGTAATTGGCACTCCGGTTTGTTCTTTAACCGAATCGGTGGCGTAGTTTTTATACAGACTCATTAATGTAACTCCTAAATTTAGACAAAAGAAAAGGGCCGGTGTTACGCGGCCCTTGTAGTGTACTATGGTTTATTAGACCGGCATAGCAATATTCGGCAGATATGGGAAGTTGTCATAAAGCATCGTATAACCGTTAGCATTTTGTGCACCGGCGGTTTCCAATGGCAACATGACAGGCGCATCTTTTTCAACCGTCACACGACCACCACCTAAGCCCAATAATGGAATGTCAAAGATGAAACCTGCATTCTTAGAAGCTGCAATGATATGTAAACCTACGTCAGCGTTATTACGAACAGCTTTAACGGCAGCAACAGTAGTGAAATAAGCAGTAACCGAACCGCCAACTTCAAAGTTACCTAAGCTAACGTCGAATCCGCCTAATACACCAATTGCTTTATCTGGAGTCACACCATTATTAATCGAAACATTTGCTTCAGTTGCGTAACCGAATAAAGACGTAGGATTAGAGGATGTAGGATCAACAACAGACAGCTTCATGCGATAGATATTAGATGACGTATTGAACGCATCTTCACCAGGAGCAGCAACTCGCGTACCAGCTTTAATCAAATCGCCACTTTCGCCCGAACGTTGCGTATTACCACTAGCAATAAACGAAAGATCGGCATTCAGCTTGTCAGCTTGTGGAATATTCAGCGTGAATTCATTAGCAACTGCACCTTCCAAATACTCAGCTTGAGTAGCGGACGCGCCTAAACCTAATTGACGTTCAATATTATAGCTACGCTTTTTAATCAGCGATGGTAGCAATTCGTTTTTAATGGAAGTGCCCACATAAATACGAATAGTCTTACCTGTGCCCGTTTCGTTAACTGGCGTCCAAGTCGTTTGGTCAAACGTGATAGACTTAGCTGCAATCGATTTGATGCGCGCATAACCAACGTTATTTGCAAAACGATTACCTACAGTATCGTCACCTAAGAAAATCCACTTGCCAGGAAACAAATCTGCATTAGTATTAAACGTTGCAGCCGTAGCCGTCAGCGATGGAATACCGGCAGTAACCGCAATGTTAATATCGGCCGATGCAAACTGAAAGCCTACGCGGTCTAAACGTGCGGTAGCTGGCGGGCTTGCTTCATCAACCAGAACTTCGGCAACTGTAATAGCACCTGCGGCAGAGGTTGCAACAGTCTTTAAACCGTTGTTAGATGCTTGATTGAAGCCTGTGGCTTCGATCAAATTAGACACTGCAAAGACGGCCAAACCGGATGCAGCCGAATACGTCTTAGACGAACCAACAACACCAGTTACAGGAATTTGCGTACCGTTTAAAGGTTGCGTGCTAGATGGTTGACGCGCATCTGCAAAGAAGAAACCTTGCAATAAACGAGTCATATTGGATTGCGTAAAGTCGGTATTGAAACCGCCCGATGCATCCAAGTCGGTAATAGTACCCTTCTTATTTTGGCGTGACGGATCAATAGGTGCGCGTGCAACCGTAGAGATTTCACCACCTAAATCAGAATAACTATTAGGCTCTAACCCGTACCATGTGGGTTCAAAACCATCTGGCACCGTAGCAGGTAATTGTTTCAAACAAACCTCTTCAGCAAAAGCTAAACCGGTAATGTTTGAATCGATTTTATTAATTGCGCAAACCATATTAACCCCTTTATCCTATTTCGTCGTATTGATATTCTGCAACCACATTAAGCCGGAACCAAGCCGATTCGGACGGTATGTTATCTTGAATTCGCACCCGATTGAACCATATACAGCTTTCGGTTTGTTTACCCCGATAAGCATTTTTGATTATTTCGGCCGTTTTTACACCTTTGTCATACATTTCAACAGGCACTTTAGGAATAAAAATTTGTGCAAAAAATATACCATCAGTGTTATAACGTCGCCCGTTATCATCACGTAATGTTGCTTGGCTCTCGTCAACAGTGACCATAGATGCGCGAATCCAAAGCCCATCTGTGGGCATTTTATCGCTAGATTCAACACCTTGATAAATAATTTTCGGAGCATAGCCTAACAGCGTTGCCAAAGCCGGTTTTACGATATTCAATTGCCCGAATATCTCATTCCTAGCGATTGAATATGACGTTATCATTATTTCTTAGCTTTTTCTTCGCTAACTTTAACCGGCGTAGCATCCAACACTTTAAATTGTTTATACGCATCAGGTACAGCACCTGCTACACCAACGTTATCGCGTAACGGCGCATTCAAATCTAAAGTAACCAAACTAACGAATTCGAGAAACGGACCTTTATTCATAAAAGGTTCAGCTTTTTCAAATTCTTTATTAGTCGGAACTTCGCCAACAATAAAATAAAGAATTTCGTTTACAAGTTTCTTAGTCATATGTCACCCATTAAAAATGATTGTGTATAAAATCTTTTGGCCGTTTGGAGAAAGCAAATCAATACTTGCAATATCCAATTTAACGCCATCCCTAGTAACAACGTCAGTAACCAACGGTTCAAAAGGTACATTACCCATTAAACCGTAATATGTACCTGTAAATGCATCGGTAACCCCTAACGCATGCAAAAACTCTTTACCCTGTAAATCTAATGGCAAGAAACAAATGTACGGTGCAAAATTCGTGTTCGTTGTGCCCACAGGTAACCATGGCATATCCGCATCTGGAATCGCATCCACCGTTTTAACCCATGCTACAGCTTGCCCGTTCTTTTGGATCAACCGTAGCGCGGTCTTGATTTGTCTATCAAATCGAGCCATTAGAAACCGTGCCTACTAGTTAAACGATAACCAGAATCCTTTACTAGCAAAGGTTCTAGGAAACTAATAATTGTTTTATAAATAGGTTGACCGTCAATAGTGGCAAAATATTCATCGCCATATTTTGTTGTAATAGGTCCAACGGTTTCTTCAATAATTAATTGCCCGTCAACCGTAGCGAAAAAGTCTATACCTTCACCAACAAAAATAGCGGCGCGAACCTGAGCAACTTTTAGTGTTTCAGGGATTACATCATTGCTTAATTTAAAACCGTCTAAATAAACTTGGCTTCGCGGAAACTGCGTAGCTTGGTCCGCGTCCGCTTTAAAGCCTTGAAACTTTCCGCCGAACGATTCAATAGCGGCCATACCCTGATGTAACAGCACTTCAGCATCTGCATCCACAACGGGTAGGTCTAAGCCTTGCTGCGCGGCATAGGCACGCGCATACGCTAAATCAACATACGAATTAGCACCGGAAACCCCATTACCAGTTTCAACGATTAGTGCCATTATCGAGCCTTCATTTTAAAATAAAGTGTTTTATCTCGGCTTTCGCCATTAGTTAAAACAATGCGAAAAGTTGCACTATAAGTAGTACCAGTGGCTAAAACTTGCCCTGAAGCCTGTTTGAACCTAGCTGTAATTGTGTCAATATCATCAAACGTACTAGTAGAGCACTCTAATTCAGGACCACATAGAATGCTATGAGATGCATACGGGAATCCAACAACTGCAACTAAAGGTGCAACTGAAAACGGAACATCCCAAATATCATTTGGATCAAGTATTGCAATAGGCTTTAACGGATTCGATAAATCCCACGCATCGCCAGTTTCTGTAATGCTCATTATTCGCCCATTAGAAAATCAAGATTCAGCGCCTGCATTATAAGGGCTAAGTCTTTCTCTTGGCCTAAATATTCTAAGTTGCTGTAATTAGGTACAAAGGCATAACGAACCGAATTACCTAAATCAAATACTTCAAAACGTGCAGTAATAGAATTTTTAGATTCGATTAAAGTACTGAGTCTAATTGCAGTTTGCAATATAGATTCAATTTTCGATTTAGATTCTAAGTTAGAAGCAAACGCATTCGCTAGAGCGCCTAACTGTGATTGAATATTTGATTTAGATTGTAATGCTGACGCCAGTTTAATCAGAGTTTGCAAATTGCTTTGAATAGTCGATTTACTTTGAATCGAACTAGACAGAGAAATTGACAGACTAGATAATATCGACGATATTAAATTATAGTTTTGTAAGTTAGAAGAAAATAAAGCGGCATTAGTACCAAAAGCCGCCGTAATATCATTCTTAGAAGATACTGAAGATGCTAAACGAACCGCCGTTAAAATATCTGATACTAATAAGTTTCTAGCGGCTAAACTACTAGTTAAGCCTGCGGCTTGCGTAGTTAACGCTGATACAATAGTATTATAGTTATTATGACTACTGGCAAGATTAATAGCACTTAATAAACTAGATGTAATTTCATTCTTATTATTTAATGAACTTCCAAAAGTGGCACCAGTACCGGCCAAATTGGAAATAATTAAATTATAATTATTTAGCTGACTTGCTAATGCAATGCTTGTATTTAATGCCGACGTTATCGCATTTTTATTTGTCAGCGATGCCGCAAATGCAATTGATGCATTTAATGCAGAGGTTACTGTATTTTTGTTAGCTAATGCTGAAGCTAATCTAACGCTTGTGGAAAGGTTAGCTGTTACATTATTTTTATTTAATAACGACGCGGCAAAACTTGCACTGATTCCAATTAAAGAACCAGATAAAGAATTTTTGTTTATTAAACCTGCGTTTAATAAAATCTGAGTGGCAACACTACTTGATACCAAATGCTTAGTTAAAAGATCACTTTGAAAAGTTGCAGCCGGTGCGGATGATACGGGAATAAACAACCGTTTTTGCACAGGCATGAATACTTGTGCAGGATCGGCACTAAGTAAAGCCATTTCCCGCGCCGACAGCACCCGCGTGAACCGATAGAACCACGACGATGACTTACCAGTAGCGCCGCTATTGGAGCTTGCCTGGGACATGACCCGGCGCGAATCCGGGACAAACACACCGCTGCCAGATTGAGGTACTGGCGTACCGAGGGCAACTCCATCCCTATAGGCTGTAGCATCGGCACCGCTGCCTAGAACACCAGTCAACCCGTAAACACTATCCTGACCTAGTGTGTAACTACCGATTACGGTAACTATGCTACTGTTTGCACGGTTAATCCAATATATGACACCATCGGCGAAACTCATTCCAAATTGTGAGTTGTCCGAACCATCGTAATAGAACCCGTAAAGAATTCCGCCGTAGTCGCTGTTATCGAAAGTTATTCGATGATGACCAATAACAGTAACTGGCGATACATCAGAATTAGGGCGATGCGAGCCCTGTCCGCTAACTAACAAACCGGATCGATTAATACCGATATTAAGGCGGGATTCTAACGGTATTCCATTTACGTGATCTATACCGCCTGTAAGGCATTCTGCCAAACCTCTTGTAATTGGATTGTTCCAATTAATTGGGGTGAGGGTTTGCGGTAGTTGTCTACGCACAGCCGGGAATATATTTCCAGCCACAATTTATACCGTCTGAGATTGAATGCGATTATATTGCAATGCAACTTGTGTTGCATTTAATGCTGCACCGGTATTTTGTGTAAGAAATACGCCCCAAAATGGCGGCAATACGCCACCAAATAAACCGGCAATACTGATAGGGGCAATCGAAAAATCTCTACTAGCGGTAGCGTCTACAATGATTGTAGTAGCTAATCGCAATGCAGAAAATTTAACATTTGCACTAGTCATTGTTTTAGCAGCATCAGTTCCGGTAATTCCATCGGGATAAGTAGGTGTGCCCGATGCAATAGAAATTGGCGCATAAATCCAAACTTCAATTTGAGTATTTACTGTAGGGGTAGAACCCATACGAATAACACCACTTAACAAATGGTCCAAATCTTGATTGGATGTATTATCAACTGCCGTACTAGCACGACCGGCTAATAAATTAGTGTCTGATGCTAAACTAGCCAGCGCATGGGTTAATGCTACTGTGCTATTTGCAGGATATTTAACTTTAATGTCAGCCATTATGCAATGCCACCAGCTAACAGGTTTACAGCTAATAAAACTTTAGCTAACACGGTTGCATCATCAGCAGCTAAAATTTGTGCAGTGGTAGCAGTAGAGTTTTGCGCCAATACTGCCCACAGTACGCGATCTTGCCACGCACCGGGGCTATTCATTACGTTAACTGCCCATGCTACCCGCGCAGCATGGTTAGGTGTAGTTACAACCTCTTGTCTAATAGCTTCACATGCTAATACTGAAGCTACCTGAATCCGAACCCGTAAAGCTTCGGTTTGCGATGTTCTATCAGCAGCGACAGCCGCCAACTCAGAATATGTAGCCATGTGAACCTTTTAATTATTAAACGTCTTCAGTTGCAGTAAATGCGGCGATTGGGTAGCTAGGTGCAGCGTCACCATTATTGACCGTTTTAACCGTAGTTAAACCGCCATACTCTAATGGGTTACCTGTAGTGGATGCATCATAAGTTGCAACACCCCAAACGAAACCCCAATTGGCAGTAGGCGCAGGCCAAGTAATTGCAGCGTTATTACTGGTTAAACCAGTTGTGCCCGATGATGCAGAAGTAGAGCCTGCCGACTGCGTGCCTGCAAAGTTCGCCAGGGACGCCGTAACGGCCACGCGAGCATAGGAACCCCCGGAAACCTCTACGGCAGTGCCAGCGCGCAGGGCGGCGGCTTGCTCAGTGGCTACCATCGTGCCATCTGTGATGGCTTCACCGTCAACGCCAGGGTAGAGCGTCGATTGTGCGGCGGCGGATGTGCCTGCCGTGGTGACTTTATACAAATGGGTTTTACCATCATTTGCCGTTAACGATAGTGTATCGTTAAGAGCATATGCAGTAGAGTTAGCGCGTGCACCTTTAGTGCTAGTCAACAGACCAAAATAATGCGTTGCTGGCGGCGTGAACGTTTGGGCACGCCAAAACCAATCAACCAGTTTATTTCGCAGATAATTAGTTTTAGTACCCATTTGTTAATCCTGTTCCAAATCTTGTTAAAATTGCTGCGCGTCTAACATTACTGCCCGTCAACTCAATATATTGTTGACCGTAAGGCGATTGACCTAAAGGCGTATCACTACCTTGAATCGGCCTATATTTACGTTCTAACTTATCGTCTTTTTCAGAAATTACATTGCCGCGTGAACCACCACCAGACGCAGGATAACGATTGATCCAGCATAAATGCGCACCGTATAAAGCTAAACTTAATTTAGACTTTTCAGTAACGTACTCAGTAGCTGCAATAATTACTTTTGCGCTATTAATCCAAGCATCCACCGTACCATCTGGAATTTGATTAAATTCCGATGCAAATTGCCTAAAATATTCTAGTGGTGTGCTCATACGTCAATTACTTAGAATTCCAACCTGCACCAGTAGCCGTCTTAGTAGCGGTTTCGGTTTTAGCGGCCTTCTTAGTAGCTTTCGGCTTTTCAGCTTCTACTGTGGGCATATCGCTAACCTCTTCGTCGGTTTCTTCCAGATATTCCGAACCTTCGACGTCAATACGATTAATACCCTTTTCATCATCCAATACCGCAACCACTTTTTCAGGTGGAATAGAAACACCGCCGATATGGACAAGGCGAATACTTTTATTCTTAACGTTAAAATAGGTTAGTTCTTCATTAGCCATTTTATAAACTCCAAAATAAGGCCCTATAAATGCCCACAGTGATGCAAGCTTTTATAGGGCCGTTTTAAATTAAATACCCGATGCAATAGCCATTGCAAAAGGATATTCCACGATCACACCACCGATACGCGACTCGCACGGAACTTTCCACGACAGGTTATTAGGCTGTGGGGGATATTCCTTAAAGGCCATCGGCAACACCAGTTGCAGATTTTCTTCAGTATTTTCAATTGCAACCATAACGTTTAAGTTACTGTAGGTTGCAACATCGGCCAATTCGATAAGTTGACGCACGATAACACCAGGGTTATTCGTAAGGAACGTTTTCAGGATCGAATCGGAATTGTAAGCACCGCGCAGAGTACTAGAAATGTACGTATATTCGTCATCGGGTAACCACAGTTCAGTAGCGCGATGCACACCCTTGGATTGGGACTTGACCGAATTCACAAAGGCTGACAAATCACGGATAATTTGATCGGGCGTCTTATTAGAAAACAGCTTGCTAGAACCCGTACCATCGGACGGAACCGTCCAAACTGGAATGTTGGTATTGCTCAGGAAACCCGGCAAACCAGAATTCGCATCGCCAAACCATGCAATTTCATTCGTTGCGATATCGTGACCCTTTTTAGCCATAGTGGCTTTGGTGGCCTTCAATGGCATATTAGTTGCAGCGGCTGCGCGCAATTCAGCGGTAGACCAACCGTATGCATCACCAAGGGTTTTAACCTTAGATGCAAACTCTTGAGCACTAACGCCAACCATTGGCAAATCATCAGCGTAAGACGCAATGATTTTAGCAATACCAGTTGCATCGTACATGCGATACGTAATGGTTTCAGCCCATTCAGGAATCGAACGATCAATTGGAAATACTTCCAATGCGCTCATACGAACGCGCTTGATTTCGTAAATCTTAGAACGGATGTATTCTAATTGGCGGGCGAAGAAAACGCTTTCATTAGCATCTAATCGGGCACCGCCAGCACTTGGAATAGCCGCTTCAATATCGGCTAAATCTTCATCGTAACGTTGTGTATTAGGCATGGTATCCTCTTATTGCTTGGTAACTTCAACAGCGGCCAAACCGGCAGCAGTAGTGCCAGTAATGAATCGCACTTTAATTAAAACGGTAGCTTCAATACCAGCAGCCACGGCTTCATCGGTCCATTTACCAGTAGCAAGATGGAAGTTAGCAACCGAACCGGCAACTACTGCGTCATTGGTTTCAACCACAACCCGGCCTTTGGTCATAACTGGCACGGTATCTTTATCCGCGTATTGCACCAGACCAGCGGAACTTTGTTCAACCGTCAGCGAAACAATGGTGATACCAGCGATCAATGCGCCTTGACCTGCGCCCGTACCGGCTTGCACGACTTGACCGCGCTTGGTGGCGCTTTCCTTAGCCGTGCCCAAAACGACAGCCTTAGCAATGCCTACGGCACCTTGCGCAATGAAGCTATCGATTTGACGTAAAGACGTATCGTAAATATTACCCAGGGCTAAGGGCAACGGATATTGAGTGTAGCTTAATTGCATGATTATTCCTTAGCCTTAGTGCCATTAGAACCCAACGTTGCAATATATGCTTCGCGGGGATCAACCTTTTTATCATCGCCATCGTTATTAACTTTTTGGGTAGAGTTAACCGTTTGACGTTGCGTTGCGATCGCATCAGTCTTGAAACTAGAAACTGCAATATCAAATGCAGCTTGCACATATTCAGCCGACTTGTCTTTAGGGTCAAAGTCTTTATTGAACTTTTGAATCACAGCATGTTTAATTTGATCTGCGGTTTTATCCTTAGAATCAACGTTAAACTTAGTTGCAACTGCAACCAGCTTATTGTGTGCTTCAATTTCAGCGGCTGCATCAGTGCGAGCCTTTTCAATTTCAGCGGGCAAACCATCAACACGCGCTTTAAGCGTGTCACGTTCACCCGTAAGGGTTGCAATAGCAGTATCTTTGGTCTTGACTACATCTGCCAGCGCCGTAGCGTCAATGCGCAGCTTTTCAACTGCAACAATAACTTCCGGTGCGGCTTCGTATTCAATACCAGAATCCAAGCGAATTTTAGGCATTTGATTTACTTCCGTTAATAAAGGTTCTTCGTCTGAATCCATATTCAAACGAGCTTGCGCACCAGCGCGGGCGCTTTTCACTACCGACAAATGATTAACGCGAATATTACGCTGAATAGCATCGTATTTTTGTCCATTCCATTCACCGGGCGTTTCGTCTAAATCTACATTATAACCTAACGATAATTGACGACGTTCACCAATTTTACCAGGTTGATGAATAACAATATCAGCCAGTACGTTATCGCCGTCCTGACGGCCAGCGGATAACATCGTACCAATTTGATATTTATCAATATCAGCATGCGTTACTAATCCTTTCGGATGATCTACCGTTACGGGTTTTCCTTTGAAGCTATTTAAAGCATCGGTATGGAAAACGTCTTCCGGTAAACGCAACTCACGCCGCATTGATCCATCATCGTTACGATAGGTCAAAATGCCAGTGCGAGCAACGTTAGGGCTATCTAAAATAAACCCTTCGTCAGTCTTTTTGACTTTTAATTCTACGTAATCAAATCGTGTTTTGGTGACCATGTGCGCGAGTATATAACCGATTGTGGGCAGTTGCACAAAATATTTTTATCTAGGCAGTCGAATTAACGGACGGCACCTACAGCCTTCAGCTTCGCCAGGGTGTCCGCCTTCAGGTGGATTATTCCAACTGTAAATGTCATTCTGTCTAGCGTAATGAGAAGGTTTAGAGTTTGGATATAAACCGGTAGGATCGCCCCGCACTCTTTCATCTTTACGGGTATCCCAAACATATTGATTTAGACCTAATGACTGTTGACGTTTACTAGTTAGTTGATTATCTAACTTATCAATTTGTTGTGAACCAAACGAATTAACACGTTTGTCAACACTTTCAAACTTAGTATTAACTGCGTTTAAAATGGTTTTTGCAACAGCAGAAGTTACTAAACCGTTTCTAACTGTTAAAACAGCTTCTGAAATAGTTTGTTGTACCGTTTTATCAATATAAGTTTCCTGTACAGCTTTCCAGTTTTCAGACAAACCGTTTAAAAATGGTTCAGTTCTGTATACGTCAGCAGCTTCACCAAATTTATTTAGAATATCAGTAGGTGACGAATATAAAGAACCGACTTCATAACCTACAGATTGCGTCGGTGGAATAGATAAACCTGTTGCACTTCTAACAACTGCGCGAAACTGTTTATCGTTATAAATATTTACAACGCTAAAATATCCTGCAATCGTATATAAAACTTCAGGCTTTCTACCACTCCACCAAAGAAGTAAATTGTTAGTTTCTTCTTGAATTTTATTTTGATTAATGATTAATTGCGTATCATCAACTAACGATTCCTGATAACTAGCTAACGTTTGTAGTTTGATAATATGACCTAAGCGCGCTAAGAATTCCCTACGCAATTCTGCATTGGTCTTTTTGAGAAAATTGCCGTAGCGCCTTTCCCAATGTCTAGGTTGCAGCCACGCAATCATTTCTTCTTGCCCACAGGTAGGGCAGGATTATTATGGCCCGGTAGATTTGGTGCGATCTTTTGTCCAGGGTTTAACACAACGTTTTCTAATGGTTCAGGCTCTGGCTCTGGTGCTGTACCAATCAAGTTGTATTCTTCGCGGATTTCTTCGCGCATTTCGTCTTGATCCATTGCACCGGCAGTAACGTAAACGTTTAACGTATCAGCTTTGGCCTTTTTAGCTTGTTCTTTTTTGTAATCAATTTCAGCTTGATCTTTGTCACTAGGTGCGGACAACGGATTAAATTCAAGTGTGTAAGAACCGCCATCGGTTTTACCCTTTGACATTTCTAACAAAATAAATGAGATTAAACGATCTAGCGGTTTACGCAGTTTGTCGTTTTGCCATGCTTCCACTTGCGCATACCAACCTTCTTTAGACGATTCGCCATTACCGCCTAAACCGCCAACTGTACGCCCCATTAAGATGAATACAGGCACGCGAGATACTGCGCTTAATGCTTCAGCGAATCTATCTAACAAATCATTAACACCAGAAATAGATAATGATGTAATTTGATATTCTTCTAACGCATCAATAATAATGGTATTCAATGCGCCGCGTACCATATCAACAACTTGAACACGCTTAGCAACTGCCGCTTCCCCTTCAGCGTCACCGACCATTTCAGATAAATTGGGAATCTTATGCACAGCTTGTTGCATGCGATCCATCAGCAATAGTGCTAACTTGTGGGCACTATCCATGCGCACTAGTTGAACTAAACAAGTTTGAAGTCTAGCTGCACCCCATCCATCATTTTCAGACCTAATATCATTTGGTACAGATTCACCGTCAAACCATAAAGTACGGGTTTCATGTACCAAATAGGAACCTCCCATTTGACGCGGCGTTATTTTCCAAACTGCCACTTTTCCGTACTTTTCGTTAGTTGGATCGTCGTATCGGCTTTCGGGTATAGCATCGAAACGATCATATACGCGCATAAAATCAACGCGAGTAATAGATTCTTCATTTAATTCTACAGCCATATCTTTATTGCCGTCATCTAAACCTAAAACAACTAATCCACCACCAAACGCACCGCTCCATTTAAGCGATTCATTAAAATGTTTAACGGCGTCTAATTCTTCTAAACGTGATTTAATAGTATCAATGTCATCTTCAGTTAAAGCATCGTTTTTACTTTTGATTTCAAAACCCGCCCTAGTCATTTCTTCAGCGACACTATCGCAAATAATACGTGCAAAACCGTTATGCATATATAACGATTGCAATTGCGGTTGACTAAGATAGTTACCACCGCCCATCATTTCAGCACTGTAATTTAAACTACGGCCACGCCGAACTGGCATAAACGCATTCATATAGCCATTATCTAATCGTACTTTTTTAGCCATAACTAACCTTAAATTAAATTCTCAATTTTGAAACCGCTTTCAGGTGCAAATGCCATAACTAAAGCGTCTGCTAAGTTAGGAGATACAACACCGCGTTTCTTCATGTCTTTTTTGGATTCAATTATAACTTTGCCGTTTTGCAAATCGCGTCTAGGTTGCGCCAATTCTGCGGCCAGTTTGCCCACAGTAGGGATAGTTGAATCCAGGCTGATTAGCTTTTGTGGATCATAAGGCTTTCCGGCCAATGCATCGTAAGTATTTTTAAACCTATCTCGCACTAACCACCATGTTTGTGCTTTTAAGTTGACAAACATATCCTCATTCGTTTTACCCGGCATGTATTGCATTTCGGGATTTAATGGCGATGCATTAGCTGTGAAACCTCTATATTGAGGTATTTTAACTTTAATGCTTTTAGCACGAACTTTTTTAGCCTCTTCCCTAATTGCACCTTTAGCACCAGCACCAACACCGATATTATCGTATGTAACGGTATCCATACCCATTTGCAGCGAATTGTTAAATACCATTCGTGCGGCCGTATTAGGGTCTTCGTCTTTCCATTCTTCAGCACCTACAACAATTTGTCCATGACGCCAAATGAAAGCATTTTTATCTTTACCTTCGTCAGCTACGTCAAACCCTGCCATCCATCCGCCACCAGTGAACGGCAGTAGGTCTTCCGTGCCCGCTATGGGCTTTTTGTGGGCATCAATGCAGGCAGCAATCCATTTAGGAGCAATCACCGCTAGATCGCTGTTACCTACGGGTTCACCTTCGTAAACATGCAAATATAAATCGTAATCATTTTCCTTCATTAATTGCATGTCAATTTGCAATTCTTCAGGAAAGCGCGGATTTTCGGTATAATTAACTTTTAATACAATGCAATATCGGCGTTGTGTACCGTCATCGTTTTTTACATAATCGGGATATTTTCTATCCGATACAAACATTGTATGCGTTGCGCTTAATGGGTCATCGGGATTATAAGAAACCCAAATTTCAGAGCCATCTTTACGCAATGTCGGAATTAGAAACTTCCAACTTTCAGCAGTAACGTTTTCTGCTTCTTCTACCCATGCCGCATCAAAACCCGCATAGCCTTTTAGTTTTTGTTGATTTCTAAACAAACCATCAAATTTAATCGTACCACCGGACAAAGGACACGATATGTGCCCTTTTGTAATCTTGAAATATTCGTTACGTCCGGTTCGTTCGATTTCATCAGTGAACTCTTGAAACACTGAATCATCTAACGACTTCATTACTTCACGAAAGCAAACTAAGCGCCATCCAAAGTATTGGACGTTATTTAATAGGATCGTTACGAACGTTCTAGTTTTAGCAGAACCACGACCACCATAAGCACACTTGAATCGCGCAGGTTGCAGCAATTCAGCATAAGCGGGAAATATCTCACTTACGACAGCTTCTAGCGGTTCTAATGGCTCTAGGCCGAAACTCATTCTTTAACAATCTGATAGACAGGTTGCGTAGGCATGCGTTTAGATTCTGTATCATCAGAATCAACATACTTCAGCATCTTTGCAACCATAAATGCAGCGGTAGACCTATCCTTAGCATAAACTTTTTCGTTTTGTGCCATGTTCCAAAGTTGTTCGATAACCTGTTCTTTGGTAGGAATATTCTTATTTGGCTGATTCTGTTTCAGCCGCTCCATTTCAATGATTACAGCGGGGTCTTTCTCCCATGCAAAGGCGATGCGCAGGGCTTCACCGCGATCTTTTTCAGCGCCGTATAGCTTGAATGCGGCCGCGAATCTATCGCCTGTTTCAAGTAAAAAGGCTGCAAAAGCAGCCTTTAATTTAAGTTCATCGTCTTGTTGCATAAAGGGCCTTAGCCCGAATATAACATCACTTCGGACAATTCTTTAATACTAGGCGATTATGCGCCAGTATCTGACGGGCGGTAACGTCGCTAATCTCATCTTTAATTGAAATTGAAATGACTTTAACCCAACTGCAAGACGTATCAATTACTTTTGTTTCCGTCTGAATCACGGGCGAAGTTTGTGCGCAACTCGTTAAGAGCATCACCATTATCAAGCTTAGTAACTTCATTGCGTACTTCAGTTGAATTTGTAGCGGCTTTTACTTGCGCGTCAGCAGCTTTTTGATTAGATTGAACAACCCGTTGAGAGTCGATTTCGGATTGTCTGATTCGGTTGTCTGTATCGGCTTTGGATTTACCTTTGGTGCGTCCGATAAAGAAGGCTCCAAAGATACCGGCAATGGCTGCACCAATGAAGCCGAGGATTGTTTCGATGCCCACAGTTTGCCACCTTTGCTTAAATATACTGCCAATAGGTCATTGAAATTATGTTCACGTTGACCATAACCAGCACCGGGCAAAGACGCCCAAATATTACGAATACGTTCAATCGTACCTTCAAAATCCCCATTCTCAATCAACACTAATGCGCGGCATTCTCTAATATGTTGAATAGCTAACCTATCTTGCGCGATTGGTCCAAAATCAAATAAACCTAACAACTTTTTATAGTGCGCCCAATCTTTTAACATTTGCTGATATTTACCAGCAGCGTTAGAAGTTAAGCCTTTAGAGTTAATTACTTTAGACTTGCGACCATTTGCAAACGGATGGTCAACATAACTAGTCATAATCTCAGGACCATCAACACCGGACACGATTACATCGTAACCTTCGTCTTTGGTAATTGGACTAGTTGATGTACCTTCAGCATACGCAATTGTTTCCAAAAGCGCATTCAGATTAGCACTAATCGTTTTTAGGCGTGCCATCTTCTACTTTCGGGTCTGGAATTTTTTCCTGTTTAACGACTCTGGAAAACATACCCAATACCATAAGGATTGCTGGAATCCATAAAGCATAATCTGTGGGAATAAAAGATTTAGCATCATTTGGTAAAAAGTTCCATGCTTGTAAAACTACATCAGGTGATGCAATTAAATATGTGTATAGGGCAGTACCTAAAGCGGTGAAACGAATGCTCCACATGCGCCACCAGCTTTTAGCAGTATCGATGAAACGGATTCGGATGCCAATACTCATTTTGGAGCCCACCTTTGTTTATCAGCAATAGCATCTACGCGCCTATTGATATCGTTAAGTTGTTGCACAAACCTTGCGTTTGTTTCGTTTTGATTACTTAACTGGCTACGCATTTCAATAGTCGATTGACTAAATAAAGTTTGACGATCATTAAACGCATTAAATTGCGATTCGTTACGATCTAACACCTTAGCGATATAGTCAAGCTTAGTATAAATCGCACCTACAGATAATGATGCGGCAACTACAGCAATAATGATAGGCCAATACTTTACAACGGCTGTACCGGTGTGATCTGTCAACTTGCCAAAATTTGAATCTTTATCGGGCATTTTAAAAGGTAAGTTCATTTGCGACCTTTCAGGCCGGATTGGCCAATGATACCCGCTGTAGCATGGACGTGCAAACATAATGCCCTTGTAGGTCATAGATAGCCCACAGTGTAGGCGTCCATACTGTCAATGTCTGCAACTGATTGTCAGATGTGCATACGACACAAACCGCCCGTAGGCGGCTTTGCAAGAATTGTTAAATAATTAGACCGCTAAAAGCGTAGACAATTTAGATGCTAAATCAATTCTAACATTTGTATGAATTACTGTTTCAGGATGAATACCATCAGCAGTTGGTGAACCAAGATCGGTACGCCATAAACCCGTATTGCCGTCTTCCGTTTGTGCGGCTAAATCATAATAGCCGTAACCAACCCCATTGTTATCTCGAATCAATTGGTTAAGGTCTGAACGGCGTGTAAATACGTTAGCAGGATCACCAGCTTGTTGCGCCGTGTTACCTGCATTGGTGCGAGGCCAGGATGTGCAAACAATTAACTTTACACCTTTTGTTAGCAATTCATCACGAACGCTAATCATGGCTGCGTAAATTTGTGCAGCACTTACCGCATATCCAAAATCGTTAGTGTTTAGTCCTGAAATTGCATGTGTGAATGCCCCATCTCGCACAGGGCTTAAAGTTCGTGCACGTGCAGCACCTACCATATTGGTCCACGAATAACCATTTTGTGCAGCAGCAACCCAGGAATATGAACCCGTCAATGCACGTTGCAACCAACCAATTAGCGCACCACTTGTTGTATCGTTAGCACCAACAACGATAGAATCGCCAAAAATCAACACACGTGGTTTAACCGCAGTAGGGCCAACAACAGGCGTACCGTATGCACCGATTGGCCCAAAGATTTGCCGAGTCATTGCATAAGAACCGAGAACACCACTCATACTCTTATCAGTAACCGTTACACCAGCTTCATTAGAATCATATGGGAAACTGCCACATTGAATATTAGTACAGGGTACGTATGCGGGTGCAGTCGGGAATGTAATATTGATAGTCAACTGAAGCATGTTACCCGGTGCTAGTGGTGCGCCAAGGTCTGTTGGATAGGTTTCAGCGATTGCACCGGCTGCAATAACTTTTGAAGTTGAGCCGCCAGCGTCCCAGGTCAACAGCCGCGAACGTCCCGGATCGGTAGAAGTAGTATTACCACCAATCAATCCGATTTTTACCGTAGCAGCAGAATCGCCATTACCGTCAGCCTTAACGTTAGCAAATCGAAAGAAAAGTTGTTGCAACGAAACGTCAGATAAATTTGTAATTCCGACGCGCTGATTAAACTGTTTCCAATTACTACTATTCAAAATTGGCTGAGTAGGTGTGCCAATTCTGTTGGCAAACATTATCGGATTAATGATTACTGGTTGTGAACTACCGCCACCAATACCACTACTAAATTGTAAAGAATTTAAAAACCCTTTACCAGCAGCCGCACCAGATTGAGCACGTTTTAAAGAACTAGAAAAGCCTAGTCCCATATTAACCGCCAATCGTAACTGTTACCTTAGCACCAGTGCCGGTAATTGCGGTAATATTTGCGCGTACATACATCCAGTTTGCACTAGAAGTAAAACCTGCCGTAGCTACGTTTGTACCAGTTAAAGCTAAAGTAGCAATTGCATCCACTAACCATCCTTTAAGATCGTTAGATACTTCAATTTGAACAGTTGCAGTTACTGCGCCCGTACCTTCTACTGTGGCTTGATAAGTTGTATCTAACGCATCGCTACCAAACAAACTAGCATAGGCTCTACCATCTGGCGCTGTTTGAATACCAGTTGTGGTTTTCTCGAAGCAAACGGGAATTAAAACGCGGGAAGTTCCAGGCATGATTTATCCTTAAATTCGGATATTGTAGGGCTTGGTAACCGAATGTCCAGCATGGGCACGCATCAGCCGCAGGACGGGCCGTAGAGCATCGGCCAGGGCATAGGCACTCCCCAAAAACAAACCCCGCACAAAGGCGGGGTTTGAAGCGGTAGCAAGCGGGTCACACTTGAATCACGGGTCTGAACCCTAGTCGCTTTTTATAGTTAACCGGTTTAGCAGAGCAAAGAATACCAAACCTTAAGCCGCTAGTAATCGGCCGTAACTATTATTCCATACGCTTAACGTATGCGCCAGGAACCGTAGAACCGTCTTGCAGCGTCTTCGATGCTTCAAACAGCTTGAACAGGCGGGTTTGCTTTGTTGCGGGAACAACTGCACCCTTGTTCTTACCGCGATTCATCGTGCGGGTTTCGCCTTCGATCACTTCGCTGTAGCGTGCGTTAGCACCTGCAACGGTAGAAGCCATTGCCTTAACGGCAGGGCTAAACGGTTGACCCTTCTTATTCGTACCTTCTTTATTTGGCACGAAAAAGGATTGACCGACTTCCAGCTTTTCAAAAGGATACACAGCAGTACGACCGGCACGCGTGCCAGAAGTCTTACGAACCTTTTCAGGAATTTCAACGTTATCTTCGATTTCAAAGACGGGCTTGGTTTCAACGGTAGCGGTATCAGTCATTTTGTTTTCCTTAAGAATTGCGCGAGTGGCGATATTGCCATGTTCATCGATCATATCGGGGTTGATTTCAACTTGTCCCGATGCGATCAGCGGATTGTGAAATGCAGGGCTAGTATATACGATATTACCAGCCTTGGTTGCTTCAATTACATCATTCAACGAAAGTTCTTGATAAACGGGAACGGACGCAGTAGCAACAGGACTAGCAACGGAAGTGGGCTTGCTCTTACGTGGTGATGCGGTAGCCATAGTGTTAACTCCAAAAGTTTAGATTGTGTCGGTGTGACAACTGAATTATACAACAGGAACGTAATCTACACCAGCATGTTTAAAAATATTTTCAGCAATTTTTGCTGACTCGGCCCAATCGTCGGAAATGTGCCCACAGTAGGCAACAACCCTAACGATTCCAGCTTTCACGATCTTTTCGGCACAATGCTTGCATGGGTAGAGCGGCGTAACGTAGAGCGTTAGGTTTGCAGCCGAGCCTAACAATTTGTCACTATCGGACAATTGTTCAAGAGCATTGTATTCAGCATGCACAACAATTTTATGTTGTTCGTCGCGCGGTAACGTCAGAAATAATTCGTCGTCAAAGCCTCTAGGCGGGCCGTTATAACCCAGGCTTGCAATGGATCGATTAGGACGCACTAAACAGGCCCCTACGCGCTTGCGCGGGCCTTTGGACCATGTAGCAACAACATCAGCCAATTCTAAAAATCGGGCATCCCATTTGTTTAGTTCGTCAAATGTCATATTATTTAATACACTGTTTTAGTTCAATTCTGTTATAACTTTGATTAGCTACAAGAATTCGACCGTTTGAAACGCTAACACAATTTGAACCGACAAGTTTAACTAAATGTGTTTCACACTGTTTTGTTTCATTTAAAGTTTCGTTATATAAATCTTCAGCTTCACGATAACGTAAGCGTATGGATTCTAGTTTATCGAGTCTATCTGTATAGTCTTGCGCCAGTGCCTTAACCGGGCAATTTGGCACTTCGTAATCGCGTAGGATAATAGTCATAGCGTGTAATACCATTCTAAAATGTGAGCAGCTTCTAACCAGTCATAGCAAACGTGTACAGCGAAGCCTTGATTGTGGGCAAAATTACCGAATTCGATTTGCTCAGGACTACAACCAGATTGCGGATTAGATTTAGTTTTAATTCGTGGTGCTTTCATTTCGATAAATAGGCCGTGATAACTTTGCCCTTTACCTTCCATAGATACCCTATGTAAAGGCCACATAATGTCATGCACACCAGCTTTAACGCCTTCAGCCTTCAGCAATCCGCCCGCAATAGTGGCCGAACGTTGTGTATCGCCACGTTTGCCACCATTCGGAATATGGAATAACCATTTAAGTTCTTCTACTGGTGCAGCTTTAAAGAATTCATTTAATGGTTTATATGCATCCTGACTTTTAGCAATAGTAAAACCATACTTACACGCCTTAGCAGCGAAACAAAATAGTGCAATCTGTTGTGAACTTTCAGAAGTTCCAGCTAGTTGCCAGGGGTTCATACGTTCACCTTAAATTTGTCCCGACACCAGCAACACCATCCATCAACCAATCGCGGCATATCTTCGCCACATTTGTCACATTCGCCAGGAATGCCCACAGGTATCCGAGCAACGGCGTTTCTAACCTTGTTAATGGCATTCTCTGATGCGATGGCAATTCGTTCGTCTGTAATGTCGGCTTCGTCCATTATATTGCCATTTCTATAACACAATAACGTTTAGCTTTTTCATCACTATCATAAGGATCATACTGCCAAGTGTCAACATCTTTTATTTGTCTAGTATCGTCAAAGTCTGCTAATTCTTTTCTAATCGATACTTCCATATCGCCATGTGCTAATGCGATAGTGGTTAATTGGCCTATCAGTTGGGATAATTTCATTTTATCTTCCAAATAAAGCGTTAAGGTGCTCAGATTTTACCATGTTTTTGCACTTGAGTCTATACGTTTTTGATCGTTCGTTAGCACCAATTGCAGGCATCTTAACTGTACGTCCGACGCCCTTATCCCAATACTTTTCCCTGTATGCATCAATTACTAAACTTTTGGAAATGAATACATCACCATCACGTTTCATTACGTTTAGCCATTGGGATACAGTATTGCGCTTCAATCCTAAGCGTTCAGCAATGTCGCTAGCTGAACCGGGTAGAGCGTTAAATATACGCTCTTTATTGTGCACTTCCGATGAAATCTCGTGAACTTGGTTTTTTGTCTGCACGGTTGTATTTCTCATTCATGAAAACTTCGGCTGCATCCAAACAAAGTATAGCAACATCTTTTGTAAATTCTTTTCGCCATTTGTCTACTACATCTTTAGATTGCGTCTTAATGTTATCAGGTAATATAGCATGTTGATTAGTCATGCCATATAAAAACAATTCTTTTGCAATACTGTCGCGCAATTCGATATCAGTCATTTTGTTTCAGCCCTAAAATATTTAGTTTCTTGAATATATACATTAGATACACCATCTATTGTATATGCTCGTTGTGCAATCAATTCTGCTAAATCGTCAACTTGTTTTTCAATATCGACAAGTAGAACAATTTCCATTTTACCTACAATTTTATTTGCTTCAGCCATTTTCTTTTTCCATTTCTTTAATTAGTTCTTTAGGTTTCGTTTTATCTTCATCGATTCGACGCAACCAATTTTGTGCAAAATCACTATATCCAGGCGGTACGTTTACACCGGGTTGTCCGCGCTCTGCATATTCAGCCTTACAGCGCCAAATTCTACCGTGTTGTGTGTGTTCACCCTGAAGCGATACAACTCGCACAATTAGGCCGATGTTAGGACTATCCAAACCAGATAACCCAAAAATGACTTCAGCAAGACAGCCGGATTCGATTGGCTTTGACATTTAAACCTTTGCGTTAAGACTAGCCATTTGCATACGTGCACTTAATTCAGACTTGAATATCATACCGGATTTCTTGTAATCAAAATAGTACCATTTCTTATAGTGAATTTCCCAATACCAGCGCACCACATCGGGATACGACTTAGGAACAATTTTATACTTTACGCGGAATAGGTATTTAAACATGATTCAGCAAAGCCTTTTGTAGCTTAAGCGTATCGGCCGAGTAATCCGGGTAACGTTGCCAGAATACGCCAGTTTCGGAATCACTATGACAAGCGGCCTTTAACTTGTGGGCAACACCGATATGCATAGGTGATTTTTTAATTACTACACCTTGTTTAGTTTTAATCAACATTTTTAGGCCCGGTAATTTTACCACAAATCATATGGTCATTGTCCGTAGGTGGATAGTCGATATCGTTAATGATTGGTGAATGGCTAGAAAAGTAATACATTGCAATAATGATAATTGCAACAACCGATGCACCGAAAATCATCCATTCTGACGGGGTAAGATTAGGCATAATATCTCCTTTGTTGGTACGTTAATTATACGTCAAATTTAAACTATATCTAAAGTTTTGTTGTAATTATTTGTAACCCGTAACCTGTTTAACTAAACGCAGCATACCGTCAATAGTTTTGCGTGCACCGATTCGGCTACCAAACTCAGAATACATAACCCATTGTGGGAATAACTGACTTCCACAATTTACTACACGATACTTATACAATTTGGCTATACGATGCGCCAATTCTATCTTTTCGTGTAGGGTTTGCATACTATTCCTTATCAAGCAAATCACGAAACAAATTTAGTTTTTTGCGTGCAATTCGTTTTGATTTCTTTTTCGGTTGTCCCGGTGGTGGCGCACAGCAAGTGCATTTCCAACCACCAGGGCCGTAACTGTTTAACTTGCGGTATTCACCTTTAGACATGATTTTATACCCCCAACATATCTTTAACACACTTCAATTTAATATCCGCCAATTCTGCGCGATAGTCGGCGCTAGACGTATAGCGTATACCCGAGTATGCATAACGATAATTCAATCGTTGCAATTGGTCTAGGAAACTGTCCAGGCGCTTTGTAGCAATGCCCACAGTAGTTTCTACCAAATCTACCGGAGCATCTTCGGGCGGCGTGTATTCCATCGGCACAGTTTCAGCAAAATCGTTAGCAAAATCACCAAACGTTTCAGTTACTTCAATGCCCGGAATGGTGTTGTCTAGGCGGTGGGTAGTGTGTAGCATGTTAGCTCCTTTAGTTGATGCATCAATTATACACTAATAATACCTGTAGATCGTATCGCCGTGAATATATTCGTTAATTTCTTTTTGCAATGAAACTTTACGATTCATCTTGTTGCACCAAACTAACGCCTTATACCAATTACCAGCGTTAAATAGTCTATCTTTAACGTCATCAGGGTCAACAGTATACAAACCGTTGACGATTTTGATAGTTGGTTTATAGAATATTTTCATACATCAAATCTTCCCGAACCATCAAATTAAACCACATTTCAGTTTCGTTACTGAACTTGGCGCGCGATTTGCCGTTTGCATTTTGATCCACACCATAGTGTTCACGCATTAGGAACACATGCACATCAATATCATCCTTAATTGGTGGCGTCATACGTGGACTAAACCACCATTCGGCATCTTGCAATAGGGCGTCAGTTAGTAATGACATTTTAATCATTAACGCAAAGTGAAATAATAAACCAGATTAGTCCCATCATGGCGCCAATTGGTGCGGTTATATGTGGTGCAATAGCTATCGTACCTAAAATTAGACATAAGTGTTTATTGGACATTCCTAGCACCCCGCACCAATAATTTTAGCGGCAATGTGGCGCATGACGTCATAGCGAATGCAATCTTTAAGCGGTTCGCCTGTATACGACAAACTTAGCACGTACTGAATATTCAACAATTTGATGGCGTTGGTAGACATTTTATTTAACCTCTTTCAGTTCAAATACTGCATACATGAATGTAGTAGCATTGCTATTCATAATCTTGCAATCCGACAAAGCTGACGGCTTACTAAAATACAAGCCTTCTGGAAAGATTCTCCAACTTTCAGCAGGATTATCGCTTACTCGATTTCTATACATTAGTACATACATTTTAAATTTCTCCAGATTCAGCGGCTAAAAATAAATAGGTGTACATATCTTCTTCAAAAAGATTGCACATTCCGCCGTTGGGATTAAACATCATCATTTGAGCATAACAATGTTCGGCTAGTTTTAGGTATGTCATTTGATTTCGGTTCAGTAGGAATTTTACCATAAACAAACGGGAATGGCCACATGTTATTTACCAATTAACTTTAGAACTATCGATACCTGCAAAATATGCAGCTTGTTGTGTAACGTTCATTGCTTCAGTAAGACCGCGACCCATCATCAAAATTGCACGGTATGTATCGTTACAAACGCGTTGTTCTGTACGACCTTTTGCCATATCAGATTTCATAACTTGAGCCCAATAACCGTTATGTTGTGTGAGTGGATAAAGCATTTTGTTCGCCCTAGTTGGTTGTTGATGTACCAATTATATCACCACAATTCAGTTCGTCAAATACTAATGTGTAATACTATGTATCAATGCAAACGTTACAGCCAAACAAAAAGGTAATACCCATACCAATATAAAGGCAATCAATAACGCTTTTAGTATTTGTTTCATCATTTCACCACCTGTATACACGTACCAATAGCACAATCACATGTACCGAATTCGCCAAACTCGATACGGCAAAGCATCTTGCCATGCACCACACCAGGGACTATAAGCGGTTCATTGTCTACAGTCCAGCGTAGTGATTCGCCGGGTTCAAGCTTGGGAATGTTGCGTACTCTACCGTAGCGAGTAGACTGCGTTGGTTCAATACTGTCAATCTCGCGGTAAATAGCTCTACCGTCTTTATAGCACTTGACAAAGTTGATGTTGCCTATGGGTGTATTGTCCATCATTTATCCTAACTTGCGTTGCAAAGGTCCAATCCATCCACTAACTTCACCACGGTAATTAACAGGACTACCCAAATAGCCCCATCTATTATCATGCCACATAAGAAAAATATCTTTGTAGAAACCTTTAATCAATTCATCGGGAACACGGCAAGCATATACACCAACTTCATTTGGTTCATATTGTTGTTCGTAGTAAAGCATTATTTCCTACCCCTGTTTACTTCACGCTTCCATTGCGCTTTTTGTTTTGGTTCACGAATACGCGGGTTAACAAAACCATCATCATCAATAACCTTATCTAGTTCGTCAATCCAAACCTCATTAATTGCATGGCTTTTTAGTGGCGGATTAGCGAATGCAAGCCACGCAAGCAATAGTGCATCGATTCTAGATTTGCTCATTTCACCCTCACAATCTCTAGCTTCTTTTCATGCCGAACAATGGCAAACATATCATCATAATGTTTGTTGTATCGTTGTGCACACTCGCGTGCCAGGGTAATCTTTACGCGCACGATTTCACCATAATTAAAGAATAGGCTTTCACCTACACGCAACTTATTAATCGGTATCATGCGTTCGCGTTCACCCATTGGGTTAGGTGTTAGCTTTGAACCAGTAATTAGCTTTGCAGCTTCAGGACTGCAAAGGTCTAATTGGTATGGGATGGATTGCATTTACTTAGCCGATTCTTTAACAAACTTACAAACCGCATCACTTGCTTCGTAACGCTTGAAGCCATTGACCACAACCAAGTTTTTACGGGGATATGCAAACACAACATGATTAGTTGCGATCAATTCTTTTACTTGGCTGAGTGTGATCTTGGTCATTTCGTTTTCCTTAGTGGTTTGGTGTGACTCAATTATAACGTCAATTCCTAACGTTTGCAAGTATTTCGACAACTAAGTTGCAACAGGGTGTAACGTTAATTAATACCGCGTTTTAGCATAGCTGCATATCCTAAATGTCTGAATGGACTATTTAGGCTATTCATCATTGAAATCCTTTCGTATACAACTATTAAATTTGTTCGTTCATCACGATTTAGATTTCTCCATACGTAATGTTGACGCACCCGCCACCAACCATGTTCAAAGTATACAGTTGGTTTGAACATAATTAATCCGTACCATCTTCGGTAGAACTAGCTGTACCCCAAACCGGCATCTTACTAACGGTTTGTCCAGGCTGAACCATAAATAGCTTTGCAGCATCTTCTACCGACAAATTTGGATCAACGTCTTTTGGTGGTGTCCAGGCGCTACCGGGTTCAACTGGCGCAACAGCCTTTTCGGGTTCTACTTCAGCAACGCATGCAACCTCGTAATTGATTTCATGTTTGATGCAACGGAATTTCTTGTTCAACTTCTTACCGTGTCTATCGGCAGTAACACGCAACACGGCAAAGCTTGCAACCTCACTAAATTCAACTGCAAACGATTTGCCCACAGTAAGCTGTTCAAACGGGAAATCGTATTTAGCCTTAAAGCGGCTGTCAGCCGATTCTTTAGCAACAGGGGATGAATCAACAATAGGACGCGACATGGTTTTAACTCCTAACAACGTAAACATTGAAATCAATATGAACAAAATCTAATTCTTGAGATTGTCCGTGTTCAGCCAAATCTTCCGATAACTGTAAATCGGTATCACCGAACTTTTCGCGTAATTCGGATAACTTGGTAATAGCCTCAGTAAGTGACATAGGGATAACTCCTTAAAACTGGTAATTGGAGAACTTACTATAACACATGCCCACATGGATGCAAGCCGATTTTTTGTAACAGTGAACATGCATCTTCACGGCATATAACGATTAATAAATTGTATACAATGATGTTATCCCGATTGCATCAATGGACGTAACCGGTAACAACTGACTGTACTACTAGTAATAATAATAAATATAATAATAATAATATAAATACCCTTTTGTTACACGGTTATCCCCCTTACATCCGGTTATTTGTAATTACACGTAATTTACACGTAATTACGTACAACGGGCTGTAATGGGCTGTAAGCGTGCAACACCCCTACTTTCGGTTTTATTAATTGAAGTAAACTAATGAAATCGTGGTTTATCCTTTAAAATCAACGACTTACGAGAAAATCGACTTTTTATTAATCGATCAGAGATATATAGTAAATTCGTGTATAATGAAAAGCCCTAATACTCGCTTATACGTCATCATGCAAAACCCCATCGCTATCAAGTTGTCCGCCGAATATTTAGCAATTAAAAATGCCATGGAATTGTTAGCCGAAAACGAATCAATCGTTGCGCCTAAAGATGATTCAATGTTGTTAACTGGTAAAGATATTAAAAGTTATTTAACAATGAATTCTAAAAACACTAAACGATTTGTATTAGTTGAAACTGAATCAACTTATGAAATTGTTCGTATGATAGACAATACTAACAATGATGCGTTCTATTCAAAACTAAATCCACAGCCAGTAGAGACAACAGATAACGAAACAAAGGTTAGAATATTGATAGACAAGTATTTAGTTAAAGATTACGCATCGATGGCTAACATTGATACTAGGCTAACTAGTAAAATGAAAAACGATAGAGTGATAACGTACTCATATTTGCAACGCAACACAGCATCAGTCTCAAGCTTCAAACGTACAACTTTAGGCGCAACTGGCACACTCAGAAAAATTATTGAAAAGCTAATTAAAGAAGGTACGTTAGTCGTACTAATGAGGGCTGATACTTTGCGCAATTACGATACCGGCGCAGAGTGCTATAAAATCAAGTGACAACAAAAAGCCCACAACAAAACAAATATTGTGGGCATAACATCAACTAACCGGGAATTTTCCACAATTGACGATTACCTCTAACGTATGTAATATCTGCGTAAAAATCATACTCATAAAAATCACTGACTTCATAACCAATAATATTACATTGCTTATCCACCATGTAATTAACGTGATGTGTGGTTCCGCCTAAAGAATAACGGCGAGCCCATTCTGCCGCTTCTTCTCTATCTTTAATGTTTGTATGTTTTGACATTTAGTTAAGACGGGGTGGGTGACTAATGGCGGCTGTTGACCGACGCGCTATTCAGTGCCCTGCGCGCCTTGCGCATGGCCGTCGCTTCGCGGATCGTGTCGGCGTTGTCGTAGCGGGCTGTGTACACGTCGCGCCCGGCATAGGTTGCCGCCGTGTAGCCGTCTTCGCCCTTGACAACGACGCGAACCGCCCAGCCTCGCGCAATCAACGAATCACGGCCGCGCTTGCTGGGCACGTCGCCATCCCAAAGCGGGCCAGCTTCGACAAGCGCCACCAAGGTATCAACCTCGGCGCCACTCAGGTCTGCGCCGTCTTCTGCCGGCATTTCCGTTTGAGGTTGGAGGCATGCGCGAGCGTGCCAAGCCTGCCACGCATGCCCAGCGCGGCCACGCATGTCCACGGGGTCAGTACCGTGCTCGGCGAACCATGCGCGGAATGCTTCAACTTCGGTAGATGGTGATGGTTTTCGTGTCATATTCATTTGTTGCTTTCGGTTAGTGTGAATGAATTATAGCAAACATTTAACGAACCACAATAGCTAATGTGTAAATATTTGTAACGATCAAAGGTTAAAGAAAAGACCCCGTAGGGTCTGGTCTTAGAGTGGGTTAGATATGGTTAGACAATACTAGCCTCTCGGGCAGGGGATGGGTTAGGCAGGAAGGATGCCGTGTTCGGCTTCAGCGGCCAAGATGCCTTTCTCAAATGCAGCCAACACGCATGCCGGCTGCTCGGCGACTGCCGCCAACCCGTAGGTATCGAGGATAAGCAGGCCGCGCATTTCGGAGGTCATGGGCTCACGCCGGCCGTTCCGCAGGCGTTGCACAGGGATGAGCAGCGTGTTCGCATGCTTGATGTCGCCCGTGAACTCGTAGAGCGAGGGCATGCCGCATTCCATGGAGTGCGGATATTCCGTGCATGTGCAGGCCTGCGCAGACTCGTTATCTGCCGGGGTCGGCCAGGGGCGCTTCAGTGTGAAAGTAGTCATGGTCTTCCCGGCAAGGGGGTTAGTTAGGTGTTAGTGGGGATTAGATTAAAGATCAGCAGGCTTAGTCTCAAATTCTTGATCTTTGCCACTGTGTTCCCATTTGATGGATGTTACACCATATTCTTTAGCAAGTGCCATTGCAACTTTTCTAAACGTGTTTGGCTTCAATGGTTCACGATTATGCATTGCATGTATAAAAGCTTCACCATTACTTTTTAGGTCAACTTGTGCTGTACCAATAAACGGTTCGCGCCTTTCATAGCCACCTTCATTCTTATAGATGCGAATTGTTAGCCGAGTGGGCTGTAGATGGAAAAACATACTTGTCTTACATGAGTTTTGCGGATTTTACAAGGCAAAACGTCACACATGAGAAGTATATTTTAGATCGGTAAGTTTTACAAATACTTTGCAAATTGTGCACACTGTTCTTTAGTGCCAACAATGATGCACAAATCATTAGAAATAATAGAACCCGCTGCGATTGATTCAGATTTAAGAAAAGCTTTTGCAGCTTCAATTAGTGCCAAACGTTGATTCGTATTAAGAAAATTTACAGTTTGATCAAATATAGTAGGTTCATTACTCATTTTCGTTTTCTCCAAACAATATATAACATAACAACCAATGCGGCTAGAAATAGTGTCCAGCTACTAGGTTCAGGCACATTGCTAATTCCAGCACCTGAACCATTACCGTTAGGTGTGCCATCACCCGGCATCCATCCTTTAGGTGCAGGACTAAATAACGACACATTACCGCATGCCAAAAATTCCCCTACATGCCACACATAACCAGACGCATCGGTTACTCTATAAACAATTGCATATTCTTGCCGTTGATTATTGCCGAAATTAGTTCTAGATTCATTGCAAACTGCATACCTTTCCGCAATCTTATATGTTGTATTAAAAGTAGGGTAATAAATTACATTATCAATTGTGGATACGCCATGGCTGTCTGACATGCCCACAGGTGAGCCACCAGACCCCGAGCGCAGGGCCACAATCGCCCGCTGTGCGGCTTCTACGGGTACGCCCATACCTAGTAGTGCCTTTTGCGTTGCAACTTCCCAGGCGGGGCTACGCACAGCACCAGGGGCTAGCCAGGGGGCTACCCCAAAGGCTGCAATCTTGCATCCCTTTTTAATGTCAACAGGTACATGAATTGACGAATCGGGCGCAACCATTGAACCATAATAATCAGCCTTCACTGTGGGTACAGGCATAATTACAGATTCAGCAATAGCGAACAATGCAGCACCAACAATCAATGATGCAATGATTTTGTATTTAGTTCTGATTCGAGCCACGCGCAGCTTTCAATTGTTCTTCAAGTTCATCAATATAGTTTAGCATAGCATGCACGCAATTGTTATGTTGAAATCCATGAATGCCTGCGGGCCAATCTTCACCATTACGCCGACAATTAAGTATAAAACTTGTATCTGTATCACGATCAAATTCATATTTACCGTCAGCAAATTTGTAAGTTTTGATTGTCATTGTTGCACCTGTTGAATTGTAAAATTAGACTTTGAAACATGCACACCTATTTCTAGAAACCACTCGATAGCATCGCAAAATGCACCGAATTCTGTGCATGCATCTAATGTGCAGCTATTGCCATTAGAAAATGTGACTTTGTACTTATTCATATTCGTATGGTTCCGGTTGATAGTTAGAAACTAGGTCGTTAAGTTTGTCACGAATCCGTTCTTCTTCGCCCTTTTTAGCTTCAATTCGATTGTAAAGCCAATTGGGTGTTTTCTTAACTTTTCTATCGTTAATGTGTGTAATTTCCCAACTTTCAACGTAGTATCCAAAAATTCCTACGTCTTCATCAGGTCCACACACATAACAATCAATAGTTACAGGCAAACCGCCTAGAACTGTGGTGTCGAATGATAGGGTTGTCATTTACTTAGCCTTCAATTTCAGTTCAATCTTCAAATCTTCAGGCTTATCTGCACTTAAAGATTTAAATTCAGGATCAGTTTGACGAATCATAGCAGCAACAGCAGCCCAATGGCTAGAAAATTCTGCAATTTGTTTGCCGTCATTTGACATTAGTTTGTTGCTAAAAACGTACATAATAAATCCTTAAATAATGAAACCTGCATAACCCTTGCGCATCAAATCGTTGATTTGTCGCTTTGTAGGTGTTGCACCAACTTCATATGTACCATCTTCGCGGATAGCACCCCAAACAATACGAAAAGGAAAATATGCTTTCAAACGTGACATTTCGTTAGCCATATTTTGTTTTGCAGTTTCGTAGTTCATTTTAGATTCCTTGTTGCGATGATTGAATTATAGCTAAGAATTGACGAACTACAAGCACTGTTTTTAGTAGGACAACAAAATTGCAACAACAACCAGGCCATTTTCCAACACTTCACGACGATACATTTCTGCGTCAGTCCACTTGCAAATTGGATCACTAAGAGTCTTGTTGCCGTTAGCATCAGTCATTTCAATTTTGAAGTAGCGCATTTTCGTCTTTCGGTCGGTGTGACTCAATTATAGCAAAGAATTTTAGCTTTGCAATTATAAATATGTAAAAATATGTAACGGTCAACAAGCGAAGAAAAAGCCCCGAAGGGCTTAGTTGTTAGTCTTGCTTTGCTTGTTCCGCTGCAACCAACGAATCATACAGTGTGGCGTCTTGTCCTTCTACTGGAACCCACTCGGCGGCTGCAAGATCGATAGCGAATTGTTCAACTGAATTTTGCATGTTAGCTCCTAATTAAGAAGTCTCTATTCTACATAGAATTATGGTTTGTGCAACTGGTTAGCTAAAAAAGTTGCGATTGCAAAACCTCTAGGTGTTGCGCTTCTGAAGTTTGCACGCTCAGGACCAGGCGCGGCAGTGTGGATTCTTTCGTCTGGTGCACCTAACGTATAGTCTCTAGCAATCATGGGCATCTTGAAACCGTTACCGGACCAAACGCACGTTTTTTTGTAATAGTTGTCATCCGCACAATGTAGTGTGTAGTCCATAGGGTCAAAGCTATGGTTAGGCTTTCCAAAGATGCTACTAAACACGCTAACAGGATTCTCAAAACCCCACGGCGCACCCGACAGCATACCCACAGTACGGCACTGTTCCGCCACTAGCGCAGCCTTAGCTTGAAAGTGTTTATCCAGCTTTGCCTTATCTTCAAACCACCGGCTACCGCTTACCGCAACGTCTGTGCAGGGTGGAAAACCAAAAACAAAAGCTACCTGGCGCGTTCGTATGACTTTTCCAAGATAGCTCATACAGTCAAGAATTGTTGCACCAACTTTAGTTCTTACCGCACCAGACCAAACCCCTTTAGGGTGTTGTGGGTCAACTAGGATAGATTCATAACCGGCTTGTTCCCATGGTTCCGCCATGTGTCCAGTTTTATCGCATAGAAAAATAGCAACAGGTTTCATTTTATTTTTACAATCCAAAAGCTACAGTAGACCCTATCGCGTAGGCTTCAGCACCTGTACCAAATTTTTTCATAAGATCGGCCCGCATCATTACTTGCAAGTCACCACGATCAACCAGAATTTTGATGGTACGTTTTAGTGCACTACTCGCGCCAATCTTGTCATTCTTGAACGCCGCATTGCTGGCGGTAGAACGTTGCAAAAAGCTGTAGGGTACGATGCGTTCAGAATGCAACGCTCTAGCCTTTTCACCACCGCTAGACTTTTCCACATCGCTAAAAGGTGACGTTAGGAATTTTTTGATAGCTGAGCAAACAACATTCAATTGTTTGTTTTCACCATTGTTCAATCCCACTTCGCCATCTTCAAACCTACCAAGCATATTTTTAACATCAGTCTCAACGATACGAATGGCCCAATTTGCCGCTACTTCATCAATGGTAGGATGAAACTGGTTAACTCCAATAGCTACCAATGCGGCCAGCTTCAGCACTTTAATATGTGCTCGATTCCACAACTGGCGTCTAAGTTCCATCGAACCAATAATGTTATTGTGGGCATGTAGAGCGAACGCATCCAAAATCTTTTCGGCTTGTGGTGTTGTCTGCAAGTGAATCACTCGCTTTTGATGCACCAGACCCAAAGCCGATGCACACAGGGTAGACAAGCTTTGCACCAGTTCACTAGAAGGCTTTACCGAACCAGCACCCTTATTCATTAGTTTACGATCACCATGATATTCAATGATCGTAAAACGTGGCAACAAACCGCCACTAATCATGGATTCGGTTAACGCTTCATAAAACGGTTCCGGTGCAGTTTCGCCAAAGATGCTAAACGCTGGTGCTGAAATAACGGCAGTGTTCTTTTCTTTATCCGAATAGATCATACCGCCAAGCTTTGCACCTTCACCAGATTTGTTATATAAGTCAAGAATCATTGACTTCAAACCAATCATGTGCGGACTAGCATTGTCGGACCCCATTTGCCGCAAGTGCAATCCGAATTCACCAACCATTGAAATGATACTAGGCGTTTGCATTAACGCTTTGTTCAATGCTTGCGGGCTAGAGATTGTGCTAGGCCCCATAAATTCAGCAGCTGTAGGAACCAGCTTAATAACTTCAGTCATCAGCTTACCGATACCTGCGGCGGCTGACTCCTTACCGGTTCCGGTTGCAGCTAACAACAATGTATATTGGTTCAATCCTGTACCTGAAATATTAAACGCTTTCCCACAGATACCCGACATTAAACCGATTGCACCAGCTAGTGCGATTTCCGCTACAGGGATAGGCGCTTGCGCATAAATGTATTGTGCAATGTCGCCTAGCAATCCAGGCGGCGGACTATAAACAGAATCTAACGTTGTAGATAGTAATTGAGGTTTGGCAAGATTAAGATATTCTTTTTCGTCATTGATTTCAATTGCTTTAGGTTTAGCCTGTGCTTTTAGAATTGCCGCTTGAACTTGATCGCGCAAACCTTCAAAATCTACAGGTGGTAGCATGTTATCGAAACAACGATTTAACATATAATTGATGCGATAGCTAGCGCGTGACTTTTCTCGCTGTGCAAGTTTAGATGCCAAAAACATCATCTTAACTTGTGCTCTATTTTTTGAATAGAATGCAAGAATATCGATTACTGCAAAGTCGGCTTCAGATTGACTAGGGTAGTATTTTTGCCAATTGCCATCATTAAATAAGTCTGTGAACTTTTCGCCATTACTTGCCGTACAGGCTAACCGGTAGACCTCATCCGGTGACAATGGCGCTTGATCCAGGCCGGCATACGCCAGAATTCCGGCCTGCCCTTTGCCCATTTCTGCCCACAGTGAATTAATCAGTTCGTTGTATTCATTAATTGGCGCTTTGCGATAGACATTACCCGTCATTGTCATAAAGCGTTGATTACTGTAAACCTCTACGCTTGAACGCTTACGGCCACTCGATACACTACCTTTAACAATAATGTGCAAACCTACACCACTAGGCGACAACTCTGCATAGCTATCGAATGCGTTGTAAATGTCATGCTGGCGCTTCATACGTTTATCGTATTCGGCGGGGTCCAGCGGGCTACCATCCGGGTTTTTCGGTTGATCTAAGTCAATAAATGTATACGGGTCATTATCTGACAGTACAAAGCCTATGCCTGAATACAAAGTGTGATTATCAAAATAGGCTTGCACAACTTTGTCATACGTTGTCCAAGTTGCACTATCTGTAGGGCTAGCAGGGTAACCAGTAATTGAGTATGGAACTTTAGTAGGTCTACCGGTTTCGGTATCCTCTTTTCGCCACAACACCCATGCCTGAAAACCCCTCATTTCTGTGGGTATGTTTTCAAACATTATTTGGTTAGGTAGGAGTGCAAACGGTAAACGTACAGGATGTTAGGAGAACTGTATTTGCCAGCTACAAATTTTGACAACCAGGGCAACGGAACGCCAGCGTTCGCAGCAACAGCCGTTAGGGTTGTTCCACGCGGTAATTCTTGTAGGCGTTGCAAGGGTTCGTCTAACCAAGGGCATACGGTATCTGTGGGCATAAATGTAACCAAAATGTATCTAGGGTCGGGGCTGTGGCTGATGCGTAGTCGCACTTTGGCGCAAGTGTAGCATGTGAAATATTCTTGCGCAACAGAAAAATACATGGTATGCTTGAGTCACTGGCGCAAGATCGCACCAGCAACATACCGGGTATACATATATGAGCGAACAGACAACGATTGCAGGTTACAGCGTTGGTGAAGTCGATACCGCTGCATCTACGCTGCAACAGGCATGCTTCAATTTGGCCAAACAATCGGGATGGTGGACTGACATTAAAACAGGTGAAGACCTTAGTACAGACCACGGGCAAACGTTGAAAATTAACGTACCTGAAAAGCTTTGCTTGATCCATAGCGAAGTTAGTGAAGGCATGGAAGGTTTTCGCAAAAATTTGATGGATGACAAGCTACCGCATCGCCCAATGTTGGAAGTAGAATTGGCAGACGCTGTAATTCGTTGTTTCGATCTTGCTGGCGGTATTGGTTTGGATTTGGGCGGTGCAATTGCTGAAAAATTGCAATACAATGCAAGTCGTGAAGATCACAAGATCGCTAACCGTTTGGGCGAAAACGGTAAAAAGTTCTAAACAAACTGTTACAAAACAAAGTGTTGACGTAGTAGAATTTTCGTATAGAATTGCTACATCAACACTCACTAAGGATCAAACCATGTCAGAAGCAGAAATTGCCAGCATCAGCGAAAAAGATGCAATGCCAGCAGACGCATTTGTAGAAAAACGTGATGCGTTGTTACTTGAGTGGGAACAATCTAAAGTAGAACTTGAAACCGCTAAGACAAAAGAAATGGAACTTCGTAAAAAGTTTGTTGCATTTGCTTTTGACAGTAATAAAAAATCTGGCACTGAACGGGTCGAGTTGAATAACGGTTATGAAGCTAAAGCCGTTAAAAAACTTAATTACAATGTGAATCAAGAAAAAATTAATGAGTCTTTGGATGCTATCGAAAATATTGGTGGTCCAGAAGGCGAATTGATTGCCAAACGTTTGATTAAATGGACTGCGGAATTGTCGCTAACCGAATACAATCAACTTGATTCTAAGTACAAAGTAATTATTGACAAGGCTATTACTACATCTGAAGGTGCACCATCTTTGGAAATCATTGCACCAAAGAATAGCCGTAAGCTATAAATAATTGCGGCTGTGGTGAAATAGGTAGACACAACAGACTTAAAATCTGTCGCTTCACAGCGTGCCGGTTCGATTCCGGCCAGCCGCACCAAACACTAGGAATTACTGAAATGAAATTTTATATTGCCGCACGTTTTAGTAAACGTCCAGAATGCAACGCTCTGGCGCATCAGTTGATGGATTTGGGTCACACCATTACTAGCCGATGGGTAAAGCCAGATTCAGACCACGTAACGCCAACCGGGCTATCTAAACAAGCCGCTGATTTGGAGCGTGAACGTTTCGCATTGGAAGATTTGGAAGATGTTATTGCATGCGATGCAATTGTGTCATTGATGGAAGAACCCCGGAATAATTCGCGTGGCGGTAGACATGTAGAATTTGGAATTGCATTAGGTTTGCAAAAAGCCAATTATATTATTGGACCCAAAGAAACGGTATTTCATCATTTGCCCACAGTAAAGCATTTCAATACTGTTGACGATTTTATGCGTCATATGGCGGTCTAAATGCAAGCTAAAGACTTACGCCCCGCTGGTTCAATCGCCCAATTCTACGGCGTTAAATGCCTGACGTTTGGCGATCCAGGCACAGGCAAGACGCCTATTATTAATACCGCACCGCGCCCGGTATTTCTATCTATCGAACCCGGTCTGCGCTCTATGGCGGGTTCTAACGTCCCTACTTGGCAAGCTAACAAACCGAAAGAAATACGTGAATTCTTTACATGGTTCTTTTCTTCAGCAGAAACTAAAAACTATGATACGCTTTGCGTGGATTCAGTTAGTGAATATTGCGAAGTTATTTTGGAAGAAATGCTAAATAAGCATTCGCATGGCTTGAAAGCCTATGGTGAAATGGCTGAAGAAGTAATGGCAACTATGAATAAGTTGAATTACCATCCGCAAAAGCATTTGTATTTGATTTGCAAGCAAACTACAGTAGAACAAGCCGGTGCACAAAAACGTAAACCTTATTTTCCTGGTAAGGAATTAAATGTTAAAATTCCGCACTTGTTTGATGAAGTTTTTCATTTGGGTAAACATACAATTCCGGGTGTTATCGGACAACAAACCGCATTTTGCTGTAATGAACAATTCGACATTTTGGCGCGCGATAGGTCCGGTAAACTCGCAACGTTTGAACCGCCTAATTTAACCTCTATTTTTCAAAAGGCTATGACATAGGCTTAAAGATTAACTTTCACCCAAACCGCATAGCCACACAGGCGGTTATCTGTGGGCATTTTTAAGGTAGATTTAATATGCAACTCCAACAACCATTCAACGCGCAAGCAGTAGACCCATCACAAGGCGGATTTAGCCAATTGCCTATCGGTAAATATCCTGTAGTTATTACTGCATCTGAAATTAAGGGTACGGCTGACGGTAATGGCGGTATGCTTGTTTTTGAATTGCTGGCTATTCCGGGTAGTGAACATGCGGGCGCTACAGGCTTTCATCGGCTGAATCTATACCACGCTAACGAAAAACCGCGCCAGATTGCAGAATCGCAATTGTCGGCACTGTGCCATGTTACCGGCGTGTTTATGGTTCAAGATACTAGCCAATTACACAATATTCCTTTTGTGGTGGAAGTTAAAGCACAGCCTTTGACGCAATCCCAAATCGATAAGCAGGCGGCGGGTGAAACAGTTACGCCTTTCACGCAAGTGCATAAAGTGTTTGATATGAATGGAAATGAACCGGGTAGAGCGGCAGGACAACCAGCACCAGCACCGGCACCACAGCAGCAATATGCAGCCGCCCCTGCACCAGCACCAGCCGCACAGGGTGGATGGGGTGCACCACCGCCCGCAGCAGCGCCAGCCCCTGCACCGGCCCCTGCACCAGCGGCGGGCGGATGGTCGCAACAGGCTGCACCAGCGGCAGGCGCACAGCCGGCATGGGGTAAGCGGTAATTAAAGAAACCCCGATGCCTAATAAGTGTCGGGGTTTTTATTATGAATTTAGTTGACGCTACAGTAACTGAAGTTATCGATATGCCATATTTTAAATATGAAGTTTGGTGGCGTAAGGTTAAATATCAATCGTGGGGTCAACCCGGCCAAACTGAATTGATGTTTAGCACTGAAGAAGCCGCATTGAAGTGTAAGACTGGTTTTAGGTTTCTGACGTAATGCAAAAGAAACAGTTACCACCGCCAGATAATTGTGATAGCTGTCAATCCGACAGAATCGGACTAACTTCTAATTCTGTTCTTTATGGTATTGAAAAGGGCGAATGGCCCTATTGTTATTATTGCGATGATTGCGGCGCAATGGTAGGCTGTCATCCTAATACACATAATCCAATGGGATTAATGGCGGTTGCATCGATCAGACGCAAACGTGCAAAATTGCATGAAGCATTTGACCCTATTTGGCAATTACGTTATTTAAGCCGCGACGATGCGTATAAATGGTTAGCAAAAGAATTAGATTTACCAGATAACGAAGATTGCCATATTGGTTTATTGTCGCCTTCTAACTTGAATTTGGCATTAAACCTTATGCGTGCCCACAGTAGTAATAACTACATCCAATTTAAAAGGCGTAAAGAAAAGAATGCAACCCGACAACGTGAGCGATACGCTCGACAAAACGACAAAATCGGACGACGCAAATCCGGTTAGTTTAAATGACACGCCTTTATCAATTGTTTCTGAACGTGTCAGGCGCGAGATTGAGGCACACACCGCCACTATTTATAACGATGGCTTCAGGTGGCATCTAGGCGCGTCTAAAATTGGCGATGAATGCAAGCGCGCATTGTGGTATGGCTTCCGATGGGCAGCACAAGGTAAAAAAGACGGTCGCCAAATGCGCCTATTCAATCGCGGCCATCTAGAAGAAAAGCGACATTCTGAATGGTTGCGCGGATTGGGCTTTACCGTTTGGACACACGACGAAAGCCAAACCAAACCAGACGGCACGCATCCACAATTGCGCATTAAGAATAAGTGTTCCGGCCATTTGGGCGGTTCGCTAGATGGAATTGTAGCTTTCCCTAGTGCATACGGCATTGCAGGCTTTGCCATTCTAGAATCAAAGACTAGCGGCACTGGCGCAGGTTTCAACAGCCTAGAAGCTAAAGGTTTGGCTAAAGCCAAACCTGCCCATTACATTCAAAATTCGATCTATGGGGCAGATTATGATATTCAGCATGTATTGTATATTTGTGCTAATAAAAACGACGATGATCTTTATATTGAAGTTGCTAAACTGGATTTCAATTTAGCGGAACAAATGGAAGTCAAAGCGCATTCCATTATCTTCAGCCAGGAACCACCAGCTAAGATTAGCGAAAATCCTACGTTTTTCCAATGCAAAAGTTTATGCGATTTCAAGGATGTTTGCCACCATGGAAAACCTGCCGTTAAAAATTGCCGTAGTTGCGTTAACTGTTCCGCTGTTGATAATGCTGAATTCTTTTGTTCAGTACATAACGGCATCATACCGCGAGATTTTGCAAGATTGGGTTGTGAGCAATGGCTAGATATAACGGCTACTGTGGGCACTCAGCAAAGTATTACAAAGCCTAAAAATACTACTAAAGTAGTACAGGATACAGAATATGAAATTGAATCGGGTTTAGACTTTAAATGATAATCACCCCGCATTATTTCCAAACTGATGCAAAGAACGCCATTTTCGACTATTACGAAAAAGGCGGTAAGGGCAACCCGTTGGTGTGTATGCCCACAGGTTCCGGTAAATCAATTGTTATTGCCGATTTTCTGCGCGACGTATTCAGGTTCTACCCGAATCAGCGGGTATTGATGCTTACTCACGTTTGGAAACTAATTCTGCAAAACGCGCAGAAAATGCAAACCTTTTGGCCTACCGCACCTATTGGCATTCATTCTGCCGGATTGGGTCAACGCGATACGATGATGCCTATTATCTTTGGTGGCGTGCAGTCTGTTGCTAAAAACCCTGAAGCATTCGGCCATAGGGATTTGATTCTAATTGATGAATCGCACCTATTAGGGTCCGATGAAGATTCACAATACCTGAAGGTTATTGCAGCACTGACTAAAATTAATCCATATCTTAAAGTTATTGGATTCACCGCCACACCTTACCGTTTGAAAATGGGCAAGCTTACCGATGGTGGTTTGTTTAGCGATATTTGTTTTGATATTACTACTCACGAATGGTTTAAACGCTTGATTGCTGAAGGCTACTTGAGCCCGCTAGTTGGTAAGCCCACTAAAACCGTTATTAACGGCGTTTCGCAATTGTCTATTATTGGTGGAGACTTCAATAATAAACAGGCTGAAGCATTGGTTGATACAGATGAAATTACCTATAACGCTTGCAAAGAGTTATTAGAGATTGGATACGATAGGCAGAAATGCATGATATTTGCAGCCGGTGTAAAGAACGCCGAACATATTGCAAATATGCTTGATTCGTTTGGCGCGTCAGTAACTTTTGTGCATTCTAAATTGGATTCTGAGACAAACCGCAAACGTTTAGAAGCATTTGATAATGATGAATATTGGTGCATTGTCGGCGCTAATATGCTCACCACTGGTTACGACAATCCACGTATTGATTTAATTGGAGACTTTCAGCCCACATGCAGCCCAGGCAAACACGTTCAGAAATACGGACGCGGTACGCGGGTTAGTCCAGGCAAAAACAATTGCAGGGTGTTGGATTTTGTGGGCAATATCGGACGCAATGGTCCTATCGATGATCCTGTATTGCCGCGCAAACCGGGTGAAAAAACAGGCGAACCGCCACCAATTAAAATTTGCTCTGCCGAGAAACTGCTAGTTAATAAAGGCAAAGACCCTAAAGAATGGGTTTTAGGCTGTGATGAATATAACCATGCGTCAGTTAGATTTTGCTGTGGTTGCGCTGAAGAATTCAGTTTTGAAACTAAATTGTCGGCTACTGCATTTAATAATGCACCGATGAAAGAAGATGAAAACCCTGTTTTTGAAACTGTACCAATTAAACGCCCGGTTATTTATCAACGGCATGAAGGTAAACAAAAAGCAGCAGGAATTATTAGCCCGCCCACAGTGAAAGCTATTTACCCATTCGGCATTAGAACTATTAATATGTTTCTATGCTTTGAACACACCGGACGGCCAGGACACAACGCCCGCGAATGGTGGAAACGTCACGCTGCAACCGAACCACCAAAAACGGTTAATGAGTTTTTGAGTCGCACAAATGAATTGCGACAACCTAAGGCGATGTTGGTGCATGCCAATTTACGCTATCCAGAAGTTATAAATTGGGAGTTTTAATTATGGCTGCATACAAACCAGCACCGCCAATTGTCGGTTCTTTTGAACTGAACAAAGAAAAAGTATTGCGCAGAATCGCATTTCAGGATAAAATTGTCAGTGACTACACTTGGCAAAGTTGTATGAATTGCTGTAACTTTGAGGAAAAAAGTGAAAACTGTTTACTGTTTAAAGGTAGACCGCCAGCTTTCATTATTGTAAGTGGTTGTAAAGATCACGATTTTGAAATTCCGTTTTAAGGATTAAAAATGCTAACTACTATTTATTGTATTAAATGCGGCGGCGGTATGAACCAAAAATTCGCGTGTAATTGTGGATTAAAAGCATTTGATGCTAGTTTAAAATCAGACCCAATTGTAGATATGGTTTGCGAAAAGCTTAAATCGCGGTCTACTGTGGGCATTAAGAAATACAACACCACATTGTATGAAAATTTAGGCGATTCGAGATACTGGATTAATCATGCGTTGGAGGAAGCTTTGGATATGGCTAATTACTTGCAACGTTTATTAGTTGAAATGGATAAACAATCGGATGATAACAAATGATTATCGAACCAAAAGACAAACCTATTGCATATTTGTGGATTATGCATATGGAAGGCGGACAAAAGCAAAAACGGTTAGAATTTAATGGTAAATCTAATCCTTTTGGAAAGCCAGGAATTGATTATAGTTCGTCGTTTGCTGTAACAGCAACCGCTTTATACGGTAATAATTTATATGGCAACAGCTAAACCCCGCGCCCGTAAACCTGCCGCTGAAAAAGCTACACCGGGGTGCAGCTTATTAGAAGCATTGAAGTTTATTTCAGTAGCACAGCATTCAGACGGAACACCGATGCAAATGCATTGTCGCATTGCAGGCGGTACGGTAACGGGCTTTGATGGCGGTTTAGCAGCAGGCCACTATGTTGACGAAACACTAAACGTTTGTCCGCACACCAATACGTTAATTGCAGCACTGTCAAAGTGCAAAGAAGCAATTTCAATTACCGAACTGGATAGCGGGCGCTTGTCTATCAAGTCGGGCAAGTTCCGCGCATTGGTCCCATGCGTGCCCTTTTCCGACATTCCAGGCATCGAACCGGACCCGCCTGTTGCTACCCTTACCGATGCTCTAAAAACCGCGCTAGCGGCTTGCCTGCCCCTTGCTGATGACAAGGCCGACAGACCTTTTAAATGCAGCGTGTTGCTTCAGGCCAATACCTCAGTAGCTACCAATGGACACGTTATTATTGAAGCGTGGCACGGAATCGATTTACCGCCAAATATCCTATTACCAAAGGCATCCGCTAATGCAATTGTTAAATCAGACAAACCGCTAAAGTCTTTTGGTTTTAGTGCGAACAGTGCAACGTTCTACTTTGAAGATGGTAGTTTTATTAAGTCGCAATTGTTTGTTGACGGTTACCCTAAATACGAACTAATTTTAGACGTAGCTTCTAATCCGTGGCCGTTACCGGCAGGATTTTATGAAGCGTTAGAAAACGTAGCACCGTTTACAACTGACAATAAAATTTATTTTCTTGACGGTAAAATGTCAAATGGTGTAAAATTGGAAAATGCAACAACGTATGATATTGAAGGTATCAAACCGGGTTTAGCATTCAATTTGAATTATTTGAAACTGATTCGCCCATATGCCCACAGTGTACACTTTGAAGTGAATGACAGGCATTTAACTTTATTCTTTGGCGATAAGGTGCGCGGCGGAATTATGGGAATGAGCGTTTAATGACCATTAAGTTTTTCGCTGATGAAAACGGCAATGCAGTATCTAAGAAGCCTAAACAAAGGGTTGATGCAATTGCTGTAAAACGTAGTCAAATTCCAATCGATTATTTTACATTTGATGAATTAATAGATGCCGGTGCACGCGGCTATAAAATGATATGGGATATTGAATGCTTTAAGAATTACTTTCTTATTGGATTCAAGTGCAAGGAACTCGGCAAATATTGGGCTGAAGAAATAACGCCAATTGGCGGCATGAATTTAGATTTGCTGAATTGGATCATATTCAATTTTCAGTTAATCGGATTCAACAGCAAAAAATATGATGAATTAATGCTGATGCTTTCATTGCGCGGCTACAATGCCGAACGCTTGAAAACGTATTCAAATCAAATCATCCCGCAAAAAGATATTCATATGGGATTAACGCCCTTCCAGGCGTGTAAAGAATTCAATTTAAAGTTACCGAATATCGATCATATTGATTTGATTGAAGTTTGCCCGTTGCAAGGTTCACTAAAGAAATATGCAGCGCGGTTAATGGGTAAGCGTATTCAAGATTTGCCGTTTGACCATAACAAAGAACTCACGTTTGAAGAATCGCAAGACGTAAAGAATTATTGTCTAGGTTCCGATATTCCCGCTACGGAATTAATTCTAGATGAATTATCGGAACAAATGCAGTTGCGTTATAACCTTACTGAAAAGTATGGTGTAGATTTACGCTCTAAATCTGATGCGCAAATTGCGGAAACTGTATTAAAGAAAGAGATTGAACGTCTTACAGGTAAAGAAGTAAAACGGCCTGATATTCCGCCCGGTACTACTTTTCAGTATAAACCGCCGCCATTTATTGAGTTTCAGACCCCGTATCTCAAGCAAGTTTATGAAGATATCAAAGCGGCTAAATTCGTAACGTCTGATTCGGGTGCACCACTTTGGCCTGAAGGTTTGGGCGAACTGGTTAAAGACGATAAAGACGATTCAGAAGATAAAGGCCGATGGGTTTTAAAAGTAGCCGTTGGTAATGCTCTTTATAAAATGGGCATGGGCGGTATTCATAGTTGCGAAAAGACTATTGCGCATTATGCCGATGATGAAACGGAAATTGACGACGATGATGTAGAATCATATTATCCGCGAATCATTCTAATTCTGAAGCTATTTCCAAAGCATCTTACTGAAGCATTTTTAGAAGTTTATGACGGCATTGTAGAACAGCGCGTAACAGCCAAACGCAATGCAGCCAAGTGCAAAAAAGAAGGCGATAAAGCTGGCGCTTTGATGTGGAAAGTTATTAGCGATTCTCTGAAGATTGTTATTAACGGTTCATTTGGTAAACTTGGTTCTATTTGGTCCGCAATTTATGCGCCTGATTTGATGATTCAAGTAACCTTAAGCGGGCAGTTATTATTGCTTATGCTTATTGAAATGTTTGAATTGAATAACATTCCCGTTATTTCAGCAAACACTGACGGTATTGTCACTAAATATCCTAAAATCTTGAAGGCGCGTAAAGCAGAGATTATTAAGGCATGGGAAGAACATACAGGATTCAAAACTGAAAACACCAAGTATTCAGCCGTTTACAGCAAGGACGTTAATAACTACATAGCTATTAAAACACCAGATAAAGACGGTATTGTTAAAGCTAAAGCTATCGGCGCATATAAAAATCCGTGGGATGATCCCGAATTAGCCATTTTCCGATTCCACAAAAACCCGGTTACTACCGTTTGTATTGAAGCCGTTAAAGACTTTTTGATAAGCAAAAAACCGATTGAAGAATCGATTAGAAGCTGCACGAACATAAATCGATTTGTAGCCGTCAAATCGGTCGCTGGCGGGGGCCATAAAGACGGGGTGTACCTGGGTAAAGAGGTTCGCTGGTATTACGCTCTAGACACCTGTGGGCAAATCAACTACGTGTCAAATGGGAACAAAGTAGGGGATAGCGATGGCGCTAAACCTATTATGGATATGCCCGATACGTTCCCGGATGATATTAACTATAGTTATTACGTAGAAAAAGCCCAATCAATGTTATTTGATATAGGCTTTCATAAGAAACCAGTTACGGCTAATCTATTTGATTAAGAGTCCGGGTAAGGTCCAGTAGGCGGCGTAAAACTAGTAGTATGTAACGCCTGACCTTTGATCAACCTAATATCTTTTAAATATCCATTCATAACTTGATCTACGGAACTAAACGGGAATCTACCTATTATTACAGGTGCTGTAGAGTCAGTAATAGCACCAACCCCGGTCAAGAAACTTATTAAAGTACCGTTAACGAAACAGTATCCTATTCCACCAGATACACACATTTCAAAATGGTTCCAAGTTCCTGTAGTAAATGAAATTGTGTCAGTATCATTATATTTTTCACCTGCATTACTATTAGTTGTATTGTAATAAAACCTCATGTAGCTACCGAGAAACCGCATTCCAAAACCTTCGGACCATGGCCCGCCAGTGTAAACACCTTTCATAAATACGCCACCCGGCGAACCATCTATGAAGTATGCCCACAGTGATAACGTATAGTCACCGGAACCCATTTCTAAATCAGCAGTGTCGGCAATAGTAACGTAGCTAGTTGCACCGCCATCTATATAAAGAGAACTGGCACCAAATGGCTTTTGAGCAGTGCTTAATTTTGCATTACCATTAAACGTTAATGTTTTTGGCGAACTACTACTGTCAGTAGAACTGGTGGCATTATTTGCACCTTCCATATGCAAAAGTAATTTAACTTTTGCAAAATCCACATCAATGCCCGGCCCAAATCGGTAAGGATTTAATAACATTACGGTTTGCCTTCAATGTAGATTTTCAGTCCAGCAGCTACAGAGCCAGATTGTAACGCATCGACAATACAAGTAACTTCATCGTTATACGCAATACCTGTAGCCGTCAATACTGCGGCAGTTGCAGCCGTATCTGTAATTTTTTCCGTGTTATCAAAAGTCGGCTTAGTACTAAAAACTGAAGTGCCGTTTTTCTTTACATCAATAGTTACTAACGTTGCACCTGATGCCTGCGCTGTGGTAAGTGACGCTGTGATTTTTAAACCTTGAGTAATGTCCTTAGACTTCCATCTAAAGGTAACCTTAGTGCCTGTGGTTAGCGGCGTTACTTCATCGCCACAGGCAATATCTTTTTCAATAGCCCAATTTAACAAACTTAACGGTAGATTTTTAGAAGTTGGTCCGCCTGCCGCTTGTGAAATTTCAATTAAATCTGCATCAGCGGCAACTGTGGCCGCGGTCAAATCACTAATTTTTTTGTCAGCCATAATTAACCTTTAAGTTTCCGTTAGGCGAACATCGCCAGATTCTGTAATTCTTCTATCGCCAGCTTCTGTAATTCGATTTTCAAACACAACGTTGTAATTGTAGTAATCAACATACACAACATTATCGATAATTAAAAGTTCGTCGGCCAATAAAGTTAATTGGGGTGGAACAATCGCATAATCTGGCACAGGAATTGTAAACAAACCGACAGTAGAAAAATCGTCGGTATTTAAAACTATTACATTCTTATAACTTAAAAATGCAACAAGATTATCAACAGCGTTAACTACATTTGCCGAAAATGTTGGAATGCTTGTATTTTCTACGCCTGTTGTAACGTCATACGCCATAACTTTTGTTCTACCAGTTATGAATAACAAGTTATTAGAAACAGCTATTTCAACGTCGCCTAAAGGCGGTTCAGATAGAGTAATTGTTAAAACTATCGTATTTGTAGCAGGGTCGATTTTATAAGCTTTTGCTGAAATACGATCAACTGCATAAACATATGTGCCGTCATTTGTTAATCTGTTGACTTCTAAGCTAACTGTAATATCTGCAACTGTAGCTAACGTAGAGGGATTATATCTGCGCACTTTACCGCTGTAAGGCAAAGAAACCCAAACGGAACCAGCTACAAATGTCACGCCGAACCCATCGCCTAACATTGGAAAATTCACATCAGTATGTGTTAACAAATCAGGTGCGTATTTTCTTAACTTTCCGGGGATACTTCCGCCAGGGTTACCAATATCTACGGTAAATAGGTTAGTCCCGTCCGTAACCATCCCCATTAAGTTATTGCTAATAGCATCAGACGCTACAGTTACTAATGTAGTTAAATTTTGTTTTAATAAACCTGCATCCTTAATGGCATAAATAAACCCGCCAACTTCTACAGCCCATCTAGCAGCACCACCGCCAACCTCTAAACCTCTAGAGTTGTATCCTACGCCTGATGTACCTAAATCTAAAATATGAACTTGTTTTTGATAACTATTTAAAGAATCCCTTTGGCTTTCCAATTCAATTCTAATTTCGTTAGTAGAAATAACTATTGGAAAAACTGAATCGCCAACTAAACCTAAGTTTTGATAAAGTAAAGTTTCGTCGGTATTATCGTAAATTTTTACGTTATATGTAGTGCCAGTTTCAGGACCAATCGAACCATCAGTAAAGCCTAAATATATACCGCCTGTTTGCAATTTTCGGCTTCTATGTGCCCATGAAATATTTAACGAACTTCCACCACTAGGTGGAAAATATTCATCGTTAATTTTAAAGTTTCCAGGCGGATAAGGTCTAGCCATTCTGCCCACAATATCTAGTGTGTCAGTAGGTGCGGCTACTAATGCCAATTCACCAAGTCCGGTAACAGTTGCCAACTTAATATTTAACGATTCACCAGCTAAATATTGATTATCGTCATTACTTGCGTAATTATCCCAAAAATACAATGTTGCATTTGCACTATGAATTTCGGGCACCGTATCGAGCGCACCCCGCTTAACTGTCAATGTTGGCGCAACATAGCTAACCTTAACCATGATTTCATTGTCAATTTGAAACCATGACCCATCAACAGCATTTGCAATATCTACAACACTGTCAATATCAAAAGCCGTTGCCATTTTATCAATATCAGCAAGTAACTTAGCAATAGGGCAAAAATCAACAGTAGCTTCATTCTGATAACCAGCGCCAGAATCCACATACATATTTGCATTTAAATAGCTAGATTTAGGCTTTCCAGCAGTAGCACCTGCGTATCCGATATTAGGATCAACAGTTAATAATGCATCGATTTCGGCTTGGCTATATTGCTGTATGGCTTCTAAATAAGGAACCTCATACACAAGCCTATTTGTAGCGGGCATTGGCCTAGAATTTGGGTCTTCCCATTCAATAGGCTCTTTATTTATTAGAGCCGTAGCAGGCAGTCCGTAAATATCTTCTGTGCATTGGATACGAACTTGATTGCTTTTTCCATCACCATAATCAATACCGCTAATCCGCATTACTAGCTCATTTAAATTAAAATCAGTCCACGATAATTTAAAAGTATCTCCAATATTCAATACCGATGCATCGCGATTACAATAAAGCGTACAACTAGCAATAGCTGAACTAAGCGTTTTCATGTCGCGCTGTGCGACTCTAGCGGCAATATTGCCATTAGTAAAACCGGGGTATTCATTAGTTACGCTAATCGTAACACCTTGCATTTGCGCTAATGCAATATCTTGAATACTGGTTGTTGCATCAATATTATTAACAGCGTCCCAATATTTAACAGTTACTTGATTAGTTAATTCGCCAAATTGTGGGCGCGTAAAATCGTCTAACTTTTCAATATTAGATTCGTTTAAAATAATTAAATCATCGACAATATAATCAGCACGAACAAGCTTTAAATTGAATTTACCCGTATGTCTATCAACAAACAATACAGCATCAATATGACGAATGATTAACTTAATAAAATCTTCAATTTCTGTTTGCTGATTCCACAATAGCGATATGCCCATTTTTTCGGCATATAATGTATCAGCAGCTTTAGTAAATGCTGTATCGTCAATATCAGCGTCTGTATAGCCCATACCCCAATCAGGATTAGTTAAACACTCCCGAATAATGTGGGCAGGGTTCATATCCTTTTGATACCCCCTATCCTCCATAGTTGCTCTTGTAGCAATATATGAACGATCTAAAACTGGCACTACATCAGCCCTATCAGCAGCCAATATTGTAATTTGATTAGTACCTAAACTTAATACTTCTCTAGGTATAATAAATTCTTGATACCCTTCTTCATCATATTCACCCGATGGCGCTTGAACTAAAGTACCATTAATCCAATAAGTTGCAAAATTGTCATGGAAAGTTTTAATTAGAATGTCAGCTACTTCGCTTAATTCAAATGTTTTTCTAATCCAAATTTTAGAATCAACATCCCAAAATGTATTAGGATTTGTCGGAAAGCCGTAAATATCTAAATTTGCAGAATGATTTTCATTGCCGAACGGCATTTGACCAATAGGCCAGCTGGAATCATCGTATTCGGGGTCTGAATAATCCGCGTTATCTGAAAAAATAGCCTGTTTATATCGCCACCCTTCGGATATAGTTCCTAAATCTTCGTCTAATTGAGCATTAATTTCTTCTATAGTTTGCGGCGATGCACTAATTTCGGCTTTTTCATCATACCATTGTTCAATACCATTTTCACGTACATGAATACGCGATAAACGAAAAGCGAACTTCTTGATATATGTTTGTGTACCGATATAAGTTTGACGGAAAACAAAACCGGCCAAGCCTCTAAAATATGGTACTAAACTAGGCGATAACTTAGAAACTAAATAATCGTTTTGTCCTTGTGTCGGCAAACCTTGTTCAAAATCAATACGGCCGGAAACACCACCTTCTTTATCTTCACCACCAAAAAGGTTCTTAGCGTCAACGTCAATAGGTCCACCGGTGCTTACACCAGACCATGCAATTTTATCGTCAGCAATAAATTCAAATGCGCTATCAATAGGACCATGACAACCGATAAAATGTAGTCCCAAAAAGTAGCGATAGCCTACTGTTTGTTTTTTCTTACTTGTCATTCTTAGCAGCCTTAATTACTTCTAAAACGATAGCATCGTTTGTAGCTAACAATTTCTGTTCGCTAATGCCATTCTTAAGAAAATCATTTAAATCTAATTTATATTTAGTAAAGAATGGCCTAATGCCAGGGCCACACATTTTAGCGGCGCGGACATGCCGCATTTTAATAATTAAATCAGACATTATTTTTTAATCGGTTCGCTGCGTAAATCGCCATACCAAACGCAATTAGGGCCTTCTATAACCCTAGTACCGAATAATACAGGTACAGGTAAGCCTTCATCAGCCGTAGGCGCTTGAACATCGTTTAAACCGGACGCAGGTTGACTTTGTGACTTCGGGCGCATCGAAGCCGCTAAGACTAACGATACAATAAATGTTGCTACATACCACCACATAATATTACGTAAATGACGAACCGTTAAAAATATTTCTAATTGGAATGAATGGCGTAGAACCGTTATTTTCTAAGTTATCAAATCGATTTACGCAAACATCCCTAGTTCTATCGCAGCCGGGGTATATAGTTATTTCTTCCGAGCCTTCATCTAAAATCGTATCGGTAAGCGATTGTATAGGGCGAATAAGGGTTAGATTACTGCCCACATGTGCGGTAATGAAGCGCAAAAATCCGCCCGGCGCTAGGACCATGCCACCACTATAAACGCCGTCTGGTTCCGATGCGGCAATAGGAACTACAATTCCTGTAGTAGTTACAGCCGTTGCTACAGCGTCAACAGCAAAATCATCTTTGTCTAGATTGCAACCGCGTCCATATAACACATGTGGGCAATTGCGTTGATACGCACGCCGTAAACCCGGCCTACGCAATGACGTAAAAACAGTTTCAAATACAAGCTTTAATTTAGTTTCTTCAGGCTTGATCGAAACTAGTCTACCTTTAAATTCTACTAAAGGTGTTTCAGCGTCAACTTTAGAGAATACAGTAAGCGTTAAAATAGCTTCTACCAATTTTAAATATCCGCGTGCAAATTCATTATCAATACTAAAACTAACTTCAATATTTGCTTTAGATAGTTCGTTTTTTACTTGGTTTTTTGTTCTACCTAAAGCAATCGGAATATAAGTATTACCTAAATAAACTTCTTCAGTATCTGAACTAGTAAAATAATAAGTGCTTACGCCATCAGAAAATAAATACAGTTCTTTAATAATCATGGCAATAATTCTTTAATTCTAACTGATGCTTCAGTCAATAAACTACTTCCATAATTTAAATCAATTGAATCTGAATCTAAGCGATATAAACCTAAATAGCTTATACGTGTAACTGTAGAAGCGTCAACGTTCAAAGGGCTATCGATAGTGAATTGCATTGTATCCGCACTAGTCGGCGTAGGTGCGGAAATAATTCTAGGATACCAAACCCCGCCAGCTTCAATAGCAATATGAACACGATTTTGCGTATACTCTAAATACGAATCACGATAAGTAACGATAGTTGAAACAATGTTTCCGGTATTTTGTAAACGTAGATCGTTTAAAAATGTAGGCATCCAAAAAACTTTAGATTTACCCGCACGACGATATAAGAACTCTTTGTAGGTTCTAATTTCTTGTGCGTTACGCATTTGGCTATTATGCTGTCTACCATGTTTAGCATGTAACCAAGGTGTGCGACTTTCGCTAACGCCTAAATTAAAATCTATAATGTCATTACGTTGTTCAATTTCAGTTTCAGTAGAACCGTTTTCAAATAATCCAGCTTCAAAATAAATATCATTACTGAGATACTGTGTAGGTTCAGCACCTGTAATAGCTAAAGTATCTTCTACAAAAAACTGCACTTTAACATTACCCGAATAACCAGAAAATTGTTTAGCCATTGAACCGGATACCCGGCCAATTCTGCATGGCATTAAATATGCACTTCTAAACAATCCGACAATCGGGCTAGACAAATTGATTTTAGTTGAATCAAACGTACTGATTTCTAATACTTGATATTTACCCGTAATGTCGAATAGAAAAGCTAACGAATCATTTCTAAAATCATAAACGTTAGTTATGCAATTAATTAAAGTCGCGCCGTTTGCAACAGTGCCCACAGGTTGAGCCTCAATCCATAACGGAATGGCCCATTTTTTACGCAAAGCGCCGTAACCCGTATTGAATACGTCAGCATCAGTTGCAGGCTTTAGCGGTATTTGATATTGTAACGTTTGGCGCGCCTTAGTTCTT
>Ga0247809_1000083_pt1 | contig 56472 bp, 47 predicted proteins | sample UWRJL104311B1_FD_180951 | JGI IMG/M metagenome (GOLD analysis project Ga0247809, IMG submission 180951) | Plant litter microbial communities from Arlington Agricultural Research Station in Wisconsin, United States - UWRJ-L104-311B-1 | ecosystem: Environmental > Terrestrial > Plant litter >... | reverse complement strand
TCGCCGATCGGGCCGAGCGCCGACAGCGTGCGCGCCGAGGCGCCGACCAGATAGCCGACGCCGCCGACGTCGATCACGGCATGGTCGATGCCGGTCGAGTCCAGCCGTCCTTTGAGATGCACGATCATTGGATCAGGCGGTAGAACATCGGCGGCGCGACGTCATCCCGTCAAAATACCGGCGTGCGGCTCGATCGCCTCGCGCGCAGGTCAGGCGTTTGGTTGCGGACGATCCTGCTCACCCGTCGGACGGTTCTGGACGGGCGCAGCGACCTTCGCGGTTTCGTGCAGCGCCTGGGTCGGCGCACCGATCACCATCGCCCGGGCACGCAGGCTGGCGCGCAGGAATACGGTGTCGGACGCGATGAAGCGGCGCGGGGTCGTGCCGAGGAACGTGCCGGCATCGCGGAGGAAATGCGAGGCGTCGAAATAGCTGCTGTCGATCTTCGAATAATCCGCCATGCCGTCCGTCCGGATCAGGCTGATGAACGAGCGCAGGAACCGCGCGCGCCTCAGCAACAGCTTTGGCGGCATGCCGAAATGGCGCGTCGCCATGCGTCGCAGTTCATGCGTCGGGATGTCGAGGCGGTCGGCGACGTCCTTCATCTCGATCACGCCGTCGGTGACGGTCAACGCGGTGAACGCGCGGATCAGATCCTCGCGCGGATGCGGACGAGTGAAAAACGCGCCGAAGACGGCATCGAGCAGCGGCTTGATCATCGTGTCGTCGTCGAGCGCATCGAGCCCTTCGACCAGCCGCGCGGAGAGATCCGATCCCAGCGCCGCACTGAGCGGCACGACGCGGTTGTGGAACTCGCCCGCCGACCGCGCGGTGAGCCGCGACCAGCCGAGCGCGCTGAGGCCGATGCCCACGGCGATCCCGCCACGCGTCTCGGTCCGGAAGGCGCGGCTGGTCGGACCGTAGAAGCTCGCACGATCGAGCGGGCCGAAGCGGTGGTTGCCGACCGACACGGTCAGCGGCCCGGCGTCGACCAGTACCGAGATCATCGCCGGCGCCGGCAGATACCAGTTGAGCATCGGCGTGCGATCGTTCGAGGCGTAGATCGCGTACCCCGTCAAATACTCGGACAGCGCGGGATCGGGCAGGTCGTACCGCATCGTCATGCCCGCAGGCATCGCGAACGCCGAGGCCGGAACATTGTTGCTGTTCGTTCCACCTCGTACGTGTTCGACAAGCATCGCGCCGCCTTTAATCTAAATTAAAAAAATCACGGGCGGCGCTGCCACAGCAATGCAGGCTTGGCTATCAAAACTTGATTGAGGTGTAATTATAGCGCTCAGGCGCTGATCTCATTCAAAATGAACCAAGTTTTGTCCGAGCGGATATTGGCTAGGGTTGAGATTTTTGACGCGGCTGGCCGTGGCGCACGTCTTCGGATGCTACACCGGGGACGGCGTTACCTCGCGTTGGTTGGATCGCCGGAGAGGTCAGGCGCCTACGCCGCTGCGTCGTGCCAGGGCGGCGGCACTGGCAACGTGATGCGCATGCGTGATCGCAACCGCGAGCGCGTCGGCGGCGTCGGGGCCGGCGAGCTTGGCGCCTGGCAACAACACGGCCATCATCGCCTGGATCTGTTTCTTGTCCGCGCCGCCGGTGCCGACGACGCCTTTCTTGACGGTCGACGGGTGGTATTCGCCGATATGCAGCCCTGCACCAGCCGCGGCGAGCAGGACGACGCCGCGCGCCTGTCCGAGCTTCAGCGTCGACTGCGCGTTGGTGTTGCCGAGCACTTCCTCGACCGCGGCGCCGTCTGGGCGTTCGGTGCGGATGACGTCGATCAGCGCGTTGTAGAGCGCGGTGAGGCGGCGGGGGAGCGCCATCGACGGATCGGTCTTGATCTGGCCGTTGGCGATATGGCTCAAGCGGTTGCCATCGGCGCGGATGACGCCCCAGCCTGTGGTGCCGAGGCCGGGGTCTAGTCCGAGGATGATCATGCGTAGGTAGAAGGAGAAGGTTGGTTCGCGCGGAGACGCGGAGACGCGGAGGGGGTGCGCTTTTGGCTATCGTCTCGCGTCAGCGGGACTTTCACCCCGCTAGGCTGGCCAACCGATAGGAGGCCGCTGGCGCGGAGGACGTAGCCACGAAACACAACTCTCCGCGTCTCCGCGTCTCCGCGTGAACCAACCTTCTTCATCTCAACCGAGCGTTTCCATGATCTCGTCGGAGATCTCGTAATTGCCCCACACGGTCTGCACGTCGTCGTCGTCGTCTAGCGCGTCGATCAGCTTGAACAGCGTCGCCGCATCGTCCGCACCGACCGCGACCATCACCTGCGGACGCCAGGCGAGCTTGGCGCCTTCGGCCTCGCCGAGCTTGGCTTCCAACGCCTTGGCCACTTCGTGCAGGTCGCCCTGCGCGGTCCAGACCTCATGGCCGTCCTCGCTCGACGTGACGTCCTCGGCACCCGCTTCGAGCGCGGCTTCGAACACCGTGTCGGCATCGCCAGCGCTCGCCGGATACGAGATCAACCCGACGCGGTCGAACGCGTGGCTGACCGAACCGCCCGCGCCCAAATTGCCGCCGTTCTTGCCGACCGCGACGCGCACGTTGGTCGCGGTGCGGTTGCGGTTGTCGGTCAGCGCCTCGATGATCAGCGACACGCCGCCGGGGCCGAAACCCTCGTAGCGGATTTCCTCGTAATTCTCGGCGTCGCCGCGGCTCGCCTTGTCGATCGAGCGCTGGATGTTCTCCTTGGGCAGCGACGCCGCCTTGGCCGCGTTGACCGCCGCACGCAGGCGCGGGTTCATGTCGACGTCGGGCAGGCCCATCTTGGCCGCGACCGTGATTTCCCGGCTGAGCTTGCTGAACGCCGACGAGCGCTTCTTGTCCTGCGCGCCCTTGCGGTACATGATATTCTTGTATTTGGAATGGCCTGCCATCGGTGCCTCTTTAGCTGATGGCCCCGCTCTTAGGCGTCAGGCGCGGATTTCGCCAGACCGTCGGTTCCCGAGCCCGCAAGGGCGTCGATCTTCGCTTCGATCGCTTCGAGCCGGGCGAGCACCAGATGATCGATCTTGTGATGCACGCGCAGGATGTCGAGTTCGGCGCGGAGATTGGTCTCGTAGTCGAGGCTGGCGGCCAGGCGGTCCTTTGCCGATTGCCGGTTCTGGCTCATCATGATCACCGGCGCCTGGATCGCCGCCACGGTCGACAGCAACAGGTTGAGGAAGATGTAGGGATACGGATCGAACGCGCGCCCGAAATGCGCGAGGATGTCCGAATTCAGCAGCATCCAGCCGATCAGCACCGCGCTGAACGCGATGATGAACCCCCACGACCCGCCGATCGCCGCGACCCGGTCCGAAAGTCGTTCACCGAACGTCGATCGCTCGTCGGACACATCGGCGGCATCGCGACTGACCGTGGTGCCAGCCTGGATGCCGGCGAGGACGCGGCGCTCCTCGTCGTCGAGATCGCCCGGCGCCTTGCCGAGCAGTCGCTGCGAAAGGTCGGCGAGCAGGGATTGTTTCGTGGCCATGAGTCGCGCCCTAGCCGGGATTGCGGATTATTCCAGCGCAAAGCCCGGCTTGCGACGCAAGCCACAAAGACTCCTTGCTCCCACACGCCCGCACCTGCCAAACGCGCGGCATGACGGTTAGCGTGAATATGGGCACCGACGGCAATGGTACTGCCGTCGGCGTCGACCTGGAGGAACTACTCGCCACCCGCCTGTTGGTGCAGGGCAATTCGGGCTCGGGGAAATCGCATCTGCTGCGCCGGCTGCTCGAGCGATCGGCGGGCCACGTCCAGCAGATCGTGATCGATCCGGAGGGTGATTTCGTGACGCTCGCCGGGCCGCACGGCCATGTCGTGATCGAGGCCGGGGACTATAGCGAACGCGAAATCTCGCGCATCGCGACGCGGTTGCGCGAACATCGGACGTCCGCGGTGCTCAGCCTCGAAGGGCTGGAGGTCGAGGGCCAGATGCGGTGCGCCGCGTCGTTCCTGTCGGCGCTGTTCGATGCGCCGCGCGAGCATTGGTATCCGGTGCTGGTGGTGGTCGACGAAGCGCAGATGTTCGCGCCCGTCACCGGTGGCGAAGTGTCGGAAGAGGTCCGTCGTGCGTCGCTGGCGGCGATGACGAACCTGATGTGCCGCGGGCGCAAACGCGGGCTCGCCGGCGTGATCGCGACGCAGCGACTGGCGAAACTGGCGAAGAACGTCGCGGCGGAGGCGTCGAATTTCCTGATGGGTCGCACCTTCCTCGACATCGACATGGCGCGCGCGGCGGATCTGCTGGGCATGGAGCGGCGTCAGGCCGAGGCGATTCGCGATCTCCAGCGCGGCACGTTCATGGCGCTCGGGCCGGCGGTGTCGCGCCGGCCGATCACGGTGAAGATCGGCGACGTCGCGACATCAGCGCGGAGCGGGAGCCCGAAGCTCACTCCCCTCCCCAGCGCCGCGCCGATGGACCTGCAGGACCTGCTGTCCGAGCCGGTGGTCGACGCGCCCGAACTCGGCCTGATGTTCGATTCGCGCCCGCGTCGCGTGCCGGCGGAGGAACTGCTCGACGGCATCGCCCGCCCGCCCGAGCCGCGCACCGCCGCGCCGCCACCCCCCGAAAAGACGGACGACGAGGTCGAGGCGGTTTACGCCGACGTCTTCCGCGCGATCGTCGAGGATCCGGAGTCGACGCTACGGCCGCCATCGGTGCTGTTCCAGGATTTCCAGGTGCGCTGCCGGATGGGGGGCCTCGCCAAGCCGCCGCTCGATCTCCCCGGCTTCGTGCGACGGCTGAGTTGCGCCCGCGCCGGCATCTTCGACATGACGGACGAGGCGTGGACGGCGGCGCTCGACGTGGCGAGCGGCCTGCCGGACGACATGCTGGGCGCGTTCCTGCTGGTCGCGCGTGCGGCGCGCGAGGGTGAACCGTGCCCTTCGGACGCGCGCATCGCAGCGACGTATGGTACGAGTTCGATCGGCCGGGTGAAGCGCCTGATCGGCTACATCGAAAGCCGCGAACTGATCGTGTGCCGGACCGATCTGGCCGGCAAACGCTCGATCACGATCCCAGGGCTGGGCTGGACGACGCTGCCGGCGGAAGCGGCGTAGATCGTCATCCGCGGATCGGGGTGAACTGCAGCGACACGAACTGCCAGTCACCCTTGATCCGTCGCGCGACGAAGCCGGCCCGCAGCGCGCGTGTCTGCATTTGGCCGTCCTTGCCGGGCATGGTGTAGGCGATCCGCATCGTGACGACGCCGATCGTGCCAGCGGGCCGCGCGACGGTTTCGGTGATCGTCATCGGCGGTGCGGCCGATTTCTTGTCGGCTGCGTAGAACCCGATCACGCGCTCGCGGGAATCGACCTCGCCAACGGGCGATACTTCTTGGTATTCGGGCGCCATCATCGCGATCATCGCCGCCTGATCGAACTGGTTGCGGACCCGAACGAACGCCTCTGCACGCTGACCGAGTTTTTGGATGTCGACCTCAACCGATTGCGCCGAGACGGGAGCACTAACCAATGATGCCGCCGCAATGCCCAGAAATACCCGCATGCTTGCCCCCCGATGCAATGTTGCATAACGGCAATACACCTAAGCTTCAGGTGCAGCAATGACGCTGCCGGTTGCCGAACCTAGAATGCGAACGCGATGGCGAGACCTGCGATGACGCCGACTTGTACCATCGCGATGAACTGGAGCCGACCGACGAACGGTTGCTTCCGTGTCTTGTGCCGGTAGCGATTGCGCGCCCAGAACGCGCCCGGGCTGCCGCCAAGTGCCGCGAACCAGAGCAAGCGGGATTCAGGAATGCGCCACGCGCCAGTCGATGATCGCCGCTTGTCGAGCGCGAACGCGGCGATCGTGATGACGTTGACCAGCACCAGCAAGAGGACGGCCGTGACGACGGCAATATTCGGCGCGGTCAACGGTCCTCGCAACGGATCCGCATTTTAACCATGCGGACCTCTGCACGCTCGCCCGCATTCGCGCGCATCTTGACCATGTGGTCCTTCACGCCAATCTGGAATTCCGCCGGCCCGGTGACCGTGCATACCATCCCGTTGGCGACGCTGGCACACGCATCGACATATTGGCGTGCGTTAGTGATGACCGAGTCTTCAGCCGGACCGAGCCCCATCGAAACATAGCTCGATCCACCGAACAGCGCGGTACCCAGGCCGCCGAGCGTCTTCAGCTCCCATGCGGCGTGGCCGTCAGACGGTTTCGCCGTCTTCATACCGAGCTCGGTTGCGACCCGCTGGCAGAAGCTGGCGTTGGCCGCCCCCTCATCCGACTGGGCGGGGGCGGCCATAGTACCCAGCGCGAGGGCGGCGAGAAAACGGATGTTCATAGCCGGACACTAATCCGCAACCGATGACAGTTCTGTTAAACACGTCAAAACCGACGCGTTTGGCCGTCTCACCGCCCTGGCGAAACTCAGATCATCCCCAACGCCTGGAGATACACCTCGAGGATCGCTTCCTCCTCCTGATATTCTTCCTTCTTCTTCTTCCGGATCGACAGGATTTTCCGGATCGCCTTGGGGTCGTAACCGCGACCCTTGGCTTCGGCCATCACGTCCTTGATGTCGTCCGAGATACCCTTCTTCTCTTCTTCGAGACGCTCGGCGCGCTCGATCAGCAGGCGCAGTTCGTCCGCTGCGACCGCGCCGCCGCCCATGCCGTGTTGCCGTTCGTCAGACATCGAAAATTCCCCACTCGCCAGCGCCCACGCGCCGGTCAAAAGCCAATCAAGATACAAGCCCGCACCGGTGATCGCCGTCCGGAGACGTCCTGAATCATGCCGAATTGGGTGCGGGCCAGCGTCTAGGCGTTTACCGTGTTCGGCTCAAGCGACCCTGCGGGGGATCGTCGCGAATCAATGGCAGCCGTTCTCAGACCACCGCGTTCTTCGCGACGCTCGCCTTCATCCGTTCCAGCTGCTCGGGCGTCGCGTCGCCCTGGTGGTGCGCCTTCCACTCCGCATAGGGCATCCCGTATACCGTCTCCCGCGCAGCATCCTTCGTCATGCCGCCTGCTTCCTCGACCCAGTCGGACAGGCAATTGCGACAGAAACCGGCGAGCCCCATCAGGTCGACGTTCTGTGCGTCCTCGCGGTGGCGGAGATGACGGATCAGGCGGCGAAAGGCCTGTGCCGCTACGGCATCGTCCAAAGTATCGAGGCGATCGGGGTTCATTACTATGCTCCGTGGTTGATCCCGCGGAGATAGGGTTTAAGGCCCGTCGCGGCAAAGACCTCCCCCAGGAAACGCCGAGGAAGACGCACCGCATGACCAAGGCCATCGCACCCCGTTCGCGCAAAGTCCGCATTCTAGCGACGCTCGGCCCTGCCAGCAGCACCCCCGAGATGATAGCTACCCTCTTCCGTACCGGCGCGGACGCATTCCGCATTAACATGAGTCACGGCGACCAGCAGTCGAAGATCGCCGTGATCCAGGCGATTCGCGCGCTGGAGAAGGACTATGGTCGTCCGTCGACCATCCTCGCCGATCTTCAGGGACCGAAGCTGCGCGTCGGCAAGTTCGACGGCGGCCGCACCGTGCTCGAAACCGGCTCGACTTTCGTGCTCGACCGCGATCCGACGCCGGGCAATGCCACCCGCGTCGAACTGCCGCACGACGAGATCTTTGCGGCGATCGAGCCGGGCGCGCGCCTGCTGCTCGACGACGGCAAGCTCGTGCTGCGCGTCGTGTCGCACGGCCCGCGCGAGATCACGACGCGAGTCGAGGTCGGCGGCGCGTTGTCGAACAGCAAGGGTCTGAACGTCCCCGACGTGGTGCTGCCGATGGCGGCGCTGACCGAGAAGGATCGCAGCGATCTCGACTTCGCGGTCGACCAGGGCGTCGACTGGATCGCGCTGTCGTTCGTCCAGCGCCCGGAAGATCTGTGGGAAGCGCGGAAACTGATCGGCGGCAAGGCGGCGCTGATGGCGAAGATCGAGAAGCCGGCGGCGATCGAGCGGCTCGAGGAGATCGTCGAGGCCTGCGACGGCGTGATGGTCGCGCGCGGCGATCTCGGCGTCGAACTGCCGCCGCAGCAGGTCCCCCCGCTGCAGAAGCGCATCGTCGAGGTCTCGCGCCGGATGGGCCGGCCCGTGGTGGTCGCGACGCAGATGCTCGAATCGATGATTACTTCGCCTTCGCCGACGCGCGCGGAAGTGTCCGATGTCGCGACGGCTGTGTATGACGGCGCGGACGCGATCATGCTGTCGGCGGAGAGCGCGGCGGGGGCTTGGCCGGTCGAATCGGTGGCGATGATGGATGCGATCGGCGTGTCGGTTGAGGCCGATCCCGAACACGGCGACCGGATGCACTTCACCGTGATGAAGCCCGACCCGACGACCGCGGATGCGCTCGCCGAGGCGGCGAAGACCATCGCCGCGACGGTGTCCGCGGTGGCGATCATCTGCTTCACCACCTCGGGCTCGACCGCCCGCCGGATTGCGCGCGAGCGGCCGTCGGTGCCATTGCTGGTGCTGACGCCCAGCCAGGAGACCGCGCGGCGGCTCGGGCTGCTGTGGGGGACGCATGCCGTGCATACGCGCGACGTCGAGTCGTTCGAGGACATGGTGGCGAAGTCGAAGCGGATGGCGTTGCGTCACGGGATGGCGAAGGCCGGCGACCGCGTGATCGTGCTGGCGGGCGTGCCGTTCCGGACGCCTGGGTCGACGAATGTGCTGCATGTGGTTCGGATCGTGGGCGATGAGCTGAAGGGGCATCACTCGCAGGTTTGAGTTTGGGGGGCTTGAACTGGCGGCGCGCGCGACTTGCCGGTCGCTGCCATGCAGGCGCAGCCCGGTGATGGGGAAAGTGGACCGCGCCCTAACTGTTCCCCCGCGAAGGCGGGGGTCCACGGTACCGGTGCGCTACGGTATTCAGCTGGGCACCCGCGTCCGCGGGGGAACTGCCTTGGTGTCGCGTCCGCCTCGCGCCGGCACTGCATTCAGGCTGAAGCACCAACGAACGCCACCCCTGCCCCGTCATGCCGGGCCCGCTCCGCATGCTCGCCGCCCCGTGGAGTATGCGGAACGGTGGGCCCCGGCGTCCGCCGGGGTGACGGAAGGGAGGTGTATGTCGGGCGTTAAGCGAGGTGCCTCATGATCTCGCGGCACTCTAATACAACACGTTGGCCCTGCGAGTTTGCCAGAACCGTATCACTCGTCACCAACCACCGGCCCCACCCCGGCGAAGGCCGGGGCCCAATTGGGGAACGGCAATGGCGACGCTCTTCGCTCCGTTACTGCGACCTTTCCAACTAGGCCCCGGCCTTCGCCGCGGTGTGGCTCGCCGCCGGAGCCGAACGTAATCCAATCTAGGCTAGCGCTCCCCGCCCGAATACGCGATGCCGCGCGGACGGACCGCACGGGAGGGCGAACGCTATGACTTTACGCGAGAAGATCGGTTGGGGCGCACTGGCCCTGCTCGCGGCCTGCGCGCTCGCGGTCGTCGCGTTCGAGCGTGGCGAGCATGTCAACGCGCTGTGGATCGTCACCGCGGCCGTCTCGGTCCAGCTGATCGCGTACCGGTTCTACGCGAGGTATATCGCACGGCATGTCATGCAGCTCGACCCAAGTCGCCAGACCCCGGCGCTGCGCCGCGCGGACGGCCTCGACTACGTCGCAACCGATCGCAACGTCCTGTTCGGGCATCACTTTGCCGCCATCGCTGGTGCGGGTCCGCTCGTCGGGCCCGTGCTCGCGGCGCAGATGGGCTATCTCCCCGGCACGCTCTGGATCCTTGCCGGCGTCGTGCTCGCGGGAGCGGTGCAGGACTTCATGATCCTGTTTATCTCGATGCGGCGCGACGGGCGGTCGCTCGGCGAACTGATCCGCATGGAGATGGGCGCGGTTCCCGGTGTGATCGCGCTGATCGGTGCGTTCGCGATCATGGTCATCATCCTCGCCGTGCTCGCGCTGATCGTGGTGCGTGCGCTCGCCGGCAGCCCGTGGGGGCTGTTCACGGTAGCCGCGACCATCCCTCTAGCGTTCCTGATGGGCATCTACACCCGCTGGATCCGGCCCGGGAAGGTCGGCGAAGTCTCCGTTCTCGGCGTCATCGGGCTGCTCGCCGCGATCGTCTATGGCGGCACCGTCGCCGCCTCGCCGACGCTCGCACCGCTGTTCACGCTGACGCCGGTGCAGCTGTGCGTGCTGATGGTGGGATACGGCGCGGTCGCCTCCGTCCTGCCGGTGTGGCTGCTGCTGGCCCCGCGCGATTACCTGTCGACCTTCCTCAAGATCGGCGCGATCGTCGCGCTTGCGATCGGCATCGCGGTCGTCGCGCCGCCGTTGCGGATGCCTGCGCTGACCCCGTTCATCGACGGCAGCGGCCCGGTCTGGTCGGGTGGGCTCTTCCCGTTCCTGTTCATCACGATCGCGTGCGGCGCAGTGTCGGGCTTCCACGCGCTGATCGCCAGCGGCACGACGCCCAAGCTGATCGCCAGCGAGGGCGACGCGCAGTTCATCGGTTACGGCGCGATGCTGATGGAGAGCTTCGTCGCGATCATGGCGCTGGTCGGCGCGTCGATCCTCGATCCCGGCGTGTATTTCGCGATGAACAGCCCGGCGGCGGTGGTCGGCACCGACTTTGCCTCCGCCGCGACGGCGGTCACGGCGATGGGCTTCCCGATCACGCCGGAACTGCTCGCGCAAACGGCGAAAGACGTCGGCGAGACCACGATCGTCAGCCGGACAGGCGGCGCGCCGACGCTGGCGGTGGCGATGTCGGAGATCTTCAGCCACCTCGTCGGCGGGCAGGCGATGAAGGCGTTCTGGTATCACTTCGCGATCCTGTTCGAGGCGCTTTTCATCCTGACGGCGGTCGATGCGGGCACGCGTGCCGGGCGGTTCATGCTGCAGGATTTGATCGGGCTCGCGGTGCCGTCGTTCCGCAATGCCTCGGCGATCGTGCCCGGGCTGATCGCGACCGCGTTGTGCGTGATCGCGTGGGGGTTCTTCCTGTACCAGGGCGTCACCGATCCGCTTGGCGGGGTGAACACGCTGTGGCCGCTGTTCGGGATCTCGAACCAGATGCTCGCGGCGGTCGCGCTGGTGCTGGCGACGGTGGTGCTGTTCCGGATGAAGCGGCAGCGGTACGCGTGGGTGACGATCTTGCCCGCGGCGTGGCTGTGCCTGTGCACGATCACCGCCGGGCTCATGAAGCTCTTCGCGAGCGATCCCAAGGTCGGCTTCCTCGCGCATGCGTCGAAGTTCGCGGATGCGGCGGCGCGGGGCGAACTGCTTGCGCCGGCCAAGACGATGGCGGAGATGCAGCGGATCGTGCTCAACGACCGGATCGACGCCGGGCTTTGCGCGCTGTTCCTGGCGGTGGTGTTGTCGATCGTGTTCTTCGGCATCCGTACCTGTCTGGCGGCGCTGAAGATCGACCGGCCGACGGTGACCGAAGTCCCGCCGCAGCTGGTGGCCGCGGAATGATCCGTGCGCTCTATGCAAAGGTGCGCGAGACCGCGTTGCTGATGGTCGGCGTGCCGTCCTACGCCGCGTATCGCCAGCACATGGCCGAGCGGCATCCGGATCACCCGCCGATGGACGAGCGCGCGTTCTTCCGCGATCGGCAGGAGGCTCGGTACGGCAGCAAGGGCGGGGGACGCTGCTGTTGACCGATGTGGTTTCCACCGTTGCGCGACTGCGGAGCGCGACGGCGAGCGATCACGACGCGGTCGATGCCGGGTTCGGACGCTACGACCTGACCGATGCGGATGATTATCGCGCGTTCCTGATCGCGCATGCCAGGGCTTTGCCGGCGGTCGAGGCGTGGCTTGCCGCTATTCCGGGGCTGGCGGCGGTTCGGTCGCGGAGGGCGGCGCTGGCCGAGGATCTTGCCGCGTTGGGTGAGGACATGCCCGCGCCGATGGCATTCGACGTCCCGGCGAGCACGGCCGCCGGTTGGGGCGCGATGTATGTGGTCGAGGGCTCCCGGCTCGGCGGCATCATGCTGTCGCGCTCGGTACCCGACGGGATGCCCTTGGCGTATCTCGGTGCGAAACATCTGTCGGGCGAGTGGCGCGCGTTGCTCGCCGCAATCGACGGGGAGACCGCCGACGAAGCCTGGGTCGAGCAGGCCATCGTCGGCGCAAAGGCGGCGTTCGAGCTGTATCGACGCGCGCCGGCCTGATCTCAGCGCAGGAGTTTGGGCGCTTCCTTGCGGATCATGTCCTGCACCTTGCCTGCGAACAGGCCGAGGATGCCGGGCAGGTCGACGACCGCGTGGACATTGGTCTCGAACACGGTGACCGCGCTGGCGATCGTCTGTCCCATTGCCTGGACGGTGAAATGCAACGTGTCGCCCTCCCAGCGCTGTTCAGTCACCGACCCGCCGGGGATCTTGTCGCTGATCTTGCCGATCCCGCCGTCGAGCCGCGCGCGAACCGCAGCCTTGCCGAGTTGATGGGGGACGTCGACGGTGATGGGAGTGCCCATGTCTATTCCTTAAGTCGCGAAAATCATGTCGTCGTTGGCGAACGCCTTGAACTCGAGTGCGTTGCCGCTGGGATCGAGAAAGAACATCGTCGCCTGCTCGCCGGGCTCGCCCTTGAAGCGGATGTACGGCGCTATCCCGAACTTGACGCCGGCGGCGGTGACGCGTTCGGACAACGCGGTCCAGTCGTCCATCGTCAGTACGACGCCGAAATGCGGGACGGGGACGGCGTGGCCATCAACCGCGTTCTCGACCGCGACGGGCTTGGCGGCGGGGTCGAGGTGCGCGACGATCTGGTGGCCGAACAGGTCGAAATCGATCCACTGGTCGCTGGAACGCCCTTCGCGGCAGCCGAGGGTGCCGCCGTAGAAGGTGCGGGCGGCGGTCAGGTCGTGGACCGGGAAGGCTAGATGGAAGGGGCGTAGGGTCATTGGGGGAAGATAGGTCGGGAAGGTAGGTTCGTCACCCTTGGGTTTATGTGCTTTGCCTGTGGTACATGGCGGAGCGCGTTCTTGTTCTCCCGCGAAGGCGGGAGCCCAGTCTGGGCTCCCGCCTTCGCGGGAGAACAAGCTTTGGGCGGGCGCCCTCCCCCTCACACTGCACCACCCCGGCGAAGGCCGGGGCCCAATTGGGGGACGTTGCTAACGGAGGGTAGCGCTTCGTTACGACCACCTTTCCAATTGGGCCCCGGCCTTCGCCGGGGTGGTTCTAGATGCCGTGAGGCGCTCCTCATCCCCCCGCCCCATCACACCGAAAACATTGCCCGGCCCCTTCCGCCACGCCATAGCGCGAGCGTGAACCGTTACCCTGCCCTCGCCTGCCTCGTCCTCGGTGCGCTTGCCGCAACCGGGTTCGCTCCGCTCGATCTCTGGCCGCTGACGCTGATCGCGTTCGCGCTGTGGATGAAGATCGTCCATGACGCGCCGACCCTGCGCGGGGCGCTGTGGCGCGGGTGGGTGTTCGGGGTCGGGCATTTCACCGTGAACAACAACTGGTTCCAGCATGCGTTCGACTTCCAGGATGCGATGCCGCCGGTGCTAGGGTACTTCGCGGCGGTCGGTCTCGCGCTGTATCTGGCAGTGTTTCCGATGCTGGCAGGCGGGCTCGCGTGGCGGATCGCGCGACGGCCCGGCGCTCCCGATGCGACATTCGTGTTCGTCTTCGCCGCAGCCTGGATCGCGACCGAGTGGCTGCGCGCGACGCTGTTCACCGGCTATGCCTGGGATCCGCTGAGCGTCGTCTGGCTCCCCGCGATCGGCGTCGCGCGGCTGTCCGCCTGGATCGGCACCTACGCCCTGTCGGGTGTGACGATCCTCGCTGCGGGCGCGCTGCTGATGCTCGCGGTACGCCGTTGGACACTGCCAGCCGTCGCGCTTCCAGCGCTCGGTCTCGCAGCACTGTCCGCACTCTGGACGAATGCACCGCCGCCCGCTCCCGGCACGCCTCTGGTCCGCGTGGTCCAACCCGACATTGGCCAGGAAGACCGCAGCGAGACCGATGGCGAGCGCGTCCTTACCGCGCTCGAAAAGCTGTCTGGCCAAGGCGGCGCCACCCCGCGTCTCGTCGTCTGGCCCGAAGGCGTGGTCCGTGATTACGTCGAGGACGGCTATCCGTTCTACGCCTATGGCTGGTCGAGCCCGCTCTACCTTCGCCGCCGTATGGCGCGGCTGCTGGGGCCCGACGACATCCTGTTGATCGGCGGCACCGCGCTTGAGTTCAACGCCAAGGACCAGATCTCCGGCGCGGCGAACTCGGTATTCGCGCTCGACGCCCAAGCGCGGCTGCGTGGCCGCTACGACAAGGCGCACCTTGTGCCGTACGGCGAGTATCTCCCGATGCCGTGGCTGCTGAAGCCGCTCGGCCTTGCGCGGCTCGTGCCCGGTGACATCGACTTCACGTCGGGCAAAGGCCCTGCAAACCTGACATTGCCCGGCTTCGGTTCGATCGGGATGCAGATTTGCTACGAGATCATCTTCTCGGGTGAGGTCGTGGACCGCGCACACCGCCCCCGCATCCTGTTCAATCCGTCCAACGATGCGTGGTTCGGCAAATGGGGTCCGCCGCAGCATCTGGCTCAGGCCCGGATGCGCGCGATCGAGGAAGGGTTGCCGATCCTCCGCGCGACGCCGACCGGTATTTCCGCGATCATCGCTGCCGATGGTCGCCTCGTCGCGACCGTCCCGCACGAGACCGCCGGTGCTATTGAACAACCGATGCCGTCCGCGCTGCCCCCCACGCTGTTCTCGCGCGTCGGCAACGCGATGGCGGCGATCGTCGCCGCGCTGATGCTCGCAAGCGCGGTTGCCCTGCGCCGTCGCCAGCGCTAGGGTCATATAAAGCTTTCCTTATATGACGCTCGCTTCAGAGCATGGCAAAGAGGCCCGCATGCGCAAGTCTTTCCTCTTCACTTCCGAATCGGTCTCCGAAGGCCATCCCGACAAGGTCGCCGACCAGATCAGCGACACGATCGTCGACCTGTTCCTCGCCAAGGATCCCCAGGCACGCATTGCCTGCGAGACGCTGACGACCACGCAGCTCGTCGTCCTCGCCGGTGAAATCCGCGGCAAGGGCATTTACGAGAACGACCAGTGGGCTGACGGCGTGCTCGAAGAGATCGAGGCGGCTGTCCGCAACACCGTCAAGGAAATCGGCTATGCGCAGTCGGGTTTCCACTGGGAGACGTTCCGCTTTGAGAACAACCTCCACGGCCAGTCCGCGCATATCGCGATGGGCGTCGACGAGAGCGGCAACAAGGACGAGGGCGCCGGCGACCAGGGCATCATGTTCGGCTACGCGACCGACGAGACCCCCGGCCTGATGCCTGCGACGCTGTATTACAGCCACAAGATCCTCGCCAAGATGGCCGAGGACCGTCACTCGGGCGCCGCGCCATTTCTCGAGCCCGATGCCAAGAGCCAGGTCACGCTGTCGTACGAAAACGAAGTGCCGGTCGGCGCGACTGCACTGGTGGTCTCGACGCAGCACGCACCGGGCTATTGCGAGAAGGGCGACAACGCCGATCCCGCCAAGTACGCGGTGCTCCGCGACTACGTCATGGGCGTGTTCAAGGACGTGCTGCCCGACGGCTTCATCACCGACGAGACCGCGATTTACATCAACCCGACCGGCCAGTTCGAGATCGGTGGCCCCGATGGCGACGCCGGCGTGACGGGACGCAAGATCATCGTCGACACGTACGGCGGCGCTGCTCCTCATGGCGGCGGCGCGTTCTCGGGCAAGGATCCGACGAAGGTCGATCGCTCGGCGGCGTATGTCGCGCGGTATCTGGCGAAGAACGTCGTCGCTGCGGGCCTCGCGCGTCGCTGCACGATCCAGCTGAGCTATGCGATCGGTATTGCCGAGCCGCTGTCGGTGTATGTCGACACGCATGGCACCGGTACCGTCGAGGAGGCCAAGCTCGAGGCGGTCCTGCCGAAGCTGGTTCGCCTGACGCCGAAGGGCATTCGCGAGCACCTGAAGCTGAACGCGCCGATCTACAAGAAGACCGCGGCGTATGGGCATTTCGGTCGTGAGCCAGAGGGTGATACGTTCACCTGGGAGAAGACCGATCTGGTTGATGCGCTGAAGGCTGCCGTCGCCTGATAGCGACGCCTTTGGGGTTACGAAAAAGCCTCCCGCGGATCGGTCCGCGGGAGGCTTTTTGTTGTTGAGAACTGAGCATCCAATCCCTCTCCGCGCCGGGGAGAGGGAGGGAGGAGCCACTTTGGCGACGGAAGGGTGAGGGGCTTTGGAGGATAGGGTCCGAGCCTCACTCCCCCTCACCCTCCCACCCGGCTTCGCCGTCCGGGCCCCTCCCTCTCCCCGAGGGGAGAGGGTTATCGACGACAAGGCGCGTTCCGCTCGCCAAGCTGTCCTTCGATACGCCGCTTCGACAGGCTCAGCAGCTACTCGGGACGAACGGGGTCGGCGGGGTGCGAAGAAACGTGGGCAAGCTCACCCGCTTGAGCATGCCGCTGCTCGGTGAGGATCTGCCACGCCGTCAGGAACAGCGCCGCGACCAGTGGGCCGACGACGATACCGCTCAGCCCGACCACCTCGATCCCGCCAAGCGTGGTGACCAGCACGATGTAATCCGGAATCCCCGTGTCACGCCCGACCAGGATAGGCCGGAGGATATTGTCGGCCAGACCGATCACTACCACGCCCGAGACGATTACGACCACGCCCTGCCAGATCGCGCCCGTCGCGAGTAGATACACCGCGACCGGCACCCAAACGATCGCCGGCCCGAGCGCCGGCAATAGCGATGTCAGTGCCATCAGCAGGCCCCAGAGCAACGCCGCCGGCACGCCGACGATCCAGAAAGTCAGGCCGCCGAGCGCACCCTGGACGAGCCCGACGATGACCGATCCCTTGATCGTCGCACGCACCACCGCGACGAACTTGTCGACCAGCTTCACCGCCACCGAATGCTCGAACGGCAGCGCGCGGCGGATCGCCGGGCCGACCTTGTCGCCGTCGCGAAGCAGGAAGAACGTCACGTACAGCCCGACGCCGAACGACAGCAGGAATGAAGCCGCATTGCGGCCGATCGACAGCGCCTGGCCCGCGATCGAGCGGACGCTGTTGCCGAGGATGGTGGACACGCGCGACTGCGCCTGTTCGAAGCTGTTGAGCCCGGCCTTGTCCAGCGCGCCCTGGATCCGGTTCGGCAGCGCGTCGTGGATCTGCTGAAAATACGCGCCAAAGTTGATCTGTCCGCTCTGCATCTTGGCGTAGACCGAGGCGGACTGGTCGATCATCAGGCTGCCAATGAACAAGGTCGGGATGATCACCGCGACGAAGATGATCAGCAGCGTCAGCGCGGCGGCGAGGTTGCGGCGGTCGGGCCAGCGCTTGAGCAGCCACTGGTACAGCGACTGGAACAGGATCGCCGCGAGTGCGCTCCACAACAACGCCGCCGCGAATGACGATACGACCACGCACAACGCGATCGTGATCGCCACCAGGAAGGTGATGAAGCCCCCCGTTTCCAGTCGACGCCTGTCGATCATTGCCGTGCCCCCGTCATAATAGCGACCGATTGAGCCGGTCCTTTCAAAACGTCAAAGCCGCCCTCCGGTGTGTACCGGAAGGCGGCCAGGACGCCGGCGCTGGTGTGCGCCTAGAAAATCAGCGGAGCTTTTCACTGCCGTTGACCAGTGCATCCTTCTGCGCCTGCGGCATCGCCTGCGCGTTCACATCGGCGTCGTCGATCGCGTCCGACTGGCGGTCGCCGTCCTTGCGGACTGCCTTGGCCTGCTCTTCGAGATTGTCGGCGGTCGCTTCGAGTGCGTCGGCACGGTTGTCCGCGGCCTTCTCGACCTGGCTTCCGAGCTTGTCATCGCCCTTGCCGCCGCATGCTGCGAGCGAGACGGCCATGGCGGCGAGCGTGACGGCGATGGAAAGCTTCTTCATGGGGATAGTCCGTTCTGGTTACGATGCGGTGGCAACCGTCACGCGGGCGTAACGGTTCCGCTATCCCCTTGCCGATCCTTACAAATATCGATTTCACCGCAATCTGTGGTCAACGGGTAACACTCGGTTGCGTCGAACCATTCAGGCCTTGGCATGCTCGATCAACAACGGCGCCTTGTTCGCCACGGCCGTCTCGACCGCGGGCGCGACCCGGTCGAAGACCGCGCTGACGAGCGCTTCGGCGATCCACCCGACCGCGGCACCGACGACGAGATCGGAGAGGTAATGCTTCCCGTTCACGGGTTGCGCCGCCGCGACGGCGCCAGAGATCAACGCCGCCGGACCACCGGCGCCCGTGATGTCGCGCGACGCAGCACGCGCAACCGCGACCGCGCCGGCAGTGTGACCCGACGGGAACGAGGTCTGGTCGTGATCGTCGCTCTTGCCGGGCTCGAACCGCGCCTTGCCGTCCTCGATCGCCTTTTCCGGGCGGGTACGGTCGACCGACGCCTTGATCGCCGACTTGACGAAGGTCGCCGCCGCATGCGCCGCCAGCATCCGCACGCCGCCACGGATCACGTCCGGCCTGCGCGCGATCAGGCCGATCACGACCGTGCCGATCGAGGTCGCCACGAGCTGCGGCTGGTCGCCGATCTCGGCGAGGAACCCGGTCGCCTTGACCAGCGGTTCGTCGCGGTGCTCGGCGGCCTTGTGCGTCGCCTTGCGGTCCGCCTTCTCGACGGCCTTTGCGGCGTCCTTGGTCTTGCCCATCAGTTTTCGCCCTGTCCGTCCATTTCGCCGCGCACCTGTGCATGCGCGAGCAAGGCGAACAACCCCGCACCGCCCAGCAAGTTGCCGAGGATCGCCGGCACCATCAGCCCGCCGATCGCCTGAGCGACGCCGACCTTACCCGCAAACAGCAGCAGCCAGGCCTCCACCGATCCGACGATCGAATGGCTGAACGCGGCGATCGCGACGACATAGGTGATCGCGACGATCACGAGGAACGACTGTTCGCGCGCATTCGGCAGCGACCAGGCGAGGATCGCGATCATGAATCCGGCCGGGACCGCGTTGACGAACGTCGCACCGGGCGAGAGTTCGGTGATCGCCATCGACACCTCGATCATCGCGGTACGAAGCTCGCTGCCGCCGAGCAGGCCCGCGGCGATCATCCCGCCGGCCAGCGCGGTCCCGATGAGGTTGGCGCCCAGCACGACGCTCCAGAGCCGCAAGGTGCGCCGCAACGCCCAGCCCGATGGCTTGGTCACCAACGGCAACATCGCGGTAATCGTACTCTCGGTGAACAGCTGCATCCGCCCGAGGATCACGACCAGGAAGCCGATCGGATAGCCAAGCGAGACGATGATCGTCCGCCACGGCGTATCCGGCAGCGCGTGGTGCAGCGCGCCTTCCGCGATCAGCGAACTGGCGATCGCCATGCCCGCGGCAAGCCCGGAGAAGAACAGCGACGATACCGGACGATCGAGTTCTTCCTCGCCCTCCTCGCGAACCGCCTTGTGCAGGTCCTGCGCATCGGCGGCCTTGAGATCCTCGACGTCTTCGCCGGGCGGATTGGAAGCGTTATCGACCATTACGAGGGTGCAACGGTCCGCGTCGCGCTTTGCTCCGGCGCAATCGCCCGCTAGAGCGCGCGGCGATGAACGATCCTTCTGTTATCCGCCGCCTCTATGGCCGTCGCCAGGGCCACAAGCTGCGCCTCGGCCAAGCCGCGCTCGTCGAGGAAACGCTCGCCGACCTGTCGGTGCCGGAGGAAGGGCCGATCGATGCGATGACGTTGTTCGGCGAAGACCGCCCCTTGCACGTCGAGATCGGCTTCGGCGCGGGCGAGCATCTGGCTGGGCAAGCCGCGATGAACCCCAACGTCGGCTTCATCGGCTGCGAACCGTTCCTCAACGGCGTGGTCGGTGCGCTTGCGCACATCCGCGACGGCGAGCTGACCAACGTCCGGCTGCACATGGGCGATGCGCTCGAAGTGATCGAACGCCTGCCCGACGCGAGCCTCGACCGGCTGTACCTGCTGCATCCCGATCCCTGGCGGAAGGCGCGCCATGCCAAGCGCCGCATGGTCAACCACGGCCCGCTCGACACGATCGCCGCCAAGCTCAAGCCCGGCGCGGAGTTCCGGCTCGGTACCGACGATCCGACCTATTGCCGGTGGTCGATGATGATCATGAACGCGCGCCGCGATTTCGCATGGCAGGCAAAGACGCCGCACGATTTCCTGACCCGCCCCGACGATTGGCCCGAGACGCGGTACGAGCGCAAGGCGCGGCGGCAGGGCCACGAGGTCTGGTATTACCGCTACCTGCGGGTCTGACCCGGCGGCGGCGGTTCGGCAGTCAGGTCGCGATGCCGCCGCCGATCGCGCGGACGGTGTCGACCGCGATCTGTAGCCGCGTGCTCTGCACTTCGAGCAACAGGCGTTGCGCGTCGAGCGCCGCGGTCTGTGCGGTCACCACGTCGAGATAGTCGGACGCGCCGTCACGGTAGCGGATGAGCGCCAGGTCGCGCGTGCGTTCGGCGGCGCGGGTCGCGGCGAGCTGGTCGCGTTCCTGAGCCACCAGTGCTCGAGAACGGGCGAGGTCGTCCTCGACTTCGCGGAAGGCGGTGAGAACGGTCGAGCGGTAGGACGCCGCCGCCTCGTCATATTGCGCGCGGCTGATGCGGACGCGGGCCTTCCTCGCGCCGCCGTCGAAGATCGCTAGCGCTGCGGATAGCGGGCCAAGCGCCCAGAAGCTGTTCGAGGCGCGGAGGATGTTGCCGTTGCCCGCCTCGAACCCGCCCGACCCGCCGAGCGTGAGCGACGGGTATTGGGCTGCGCGTGCCACGCCGATCTGGGCGTTGGCGGCCGCGATCCGGCGCTCGGCCGCGACGATGTCGGGGCGGCGTTGCAGTAGCGTCGACGGTACGCCGACGGGGATGGCGGGCGGACGCTGCAACGTGTCCACGACGGGAATCGCGAAGGTCGAGGGGGTCTCGCCGACCAGCGCGGCGATCGAATGCTCGAACGCTGCGCGTGCACCCGCTACGGCCGACAGTTCCGCGCGTGCGCTCGACAGCAATGCGGCCGAGCGGCTGACGTCGATTCCCGAGGCTATGCCGCCGGTATGACGCGTGTCGGTCAGGTCGTAGGCGCGCTGGAACGCCGTGACGGTCTGGCGCAGCAACACCGTACGCGCATCGAGACCGCGCATCTGGAAATAGGAATCCGCGAGCGACGCCTGGAGCCCGAGACGGACCGCGACCACATCCTGCGCGCTGGCCTGCGCCGAGGCGGCATCCGCGCGGACCGAATTGCGGACGCGGCCGAACAGGTCGATCTCGTACGCCAGCGACGCGCCGACCGAGAGGTTGTTGTAGGTCGCTGCGTTGCCCGGCGAGAGCGGCCGGCCGGCGGATACGCGCGAACGACCGCCGTCGGCCCCTACCGATATCGACGGCAGTAGCGCAGCACGGGACTCGCCGAGCAGACCGCGCGCCTGATCGTAGCGCGCGACGGCGGCGGCGAGGTCGGGATTGCCCGCCTCGATCCGCGCTTCGAGCGCGGTCAGCGTCGGATCGTCGAACGTGGTCCACCACGCGGTAGGAAGCGACGTGTCGGTGGCGGCTGGCTGCCAGGGCCCCTGCCCTTGCGGTCCGAGTTCCTTGTACGCCGCCGCAGCCGGGCTCGGCGGAATGCTGTATGGCGGCGCGAGCGAGCACCCGGCCAGGCTCGCCGCCACGATCGCTGCCGCGCCCAGCCTAGCGCTTCGCACGTGCCGGTCCTGTCGAAGGCGCGATCCGGACCGGATCGCCGGTCTGGAGCGAGTCCGGCGGGCTGTCGATCACGCGGTCGCTAGCTGTGAGGCCTGCGCTGATCGCGACGCTGTCGCCATCGTCGCGGCCGATCGTGATCGTCTTGAGATGCGCCTTGCCGTCGCTGCCGACGACCGCGACCTGCGTGCCCTTCGCGCCGATCACCAGCGCGCTCGACGGCAGCCGCACACCGGCGCCGCCCGCACCGACCGGGAACTTGACCTGCGCATAGGCGCCCGGTTTCAGCGCACGATCAGTGTTCGCCGCCTGCAACTCAACCAGAACGGTGCCCGACTGCGGATCGACCGCGTCGGCGCTACGGGTCAGCGTCACGTCGAAGGCGCGTCCCGGATATTCGGGCACGGTCAGGGTCGCGTGCATCCCCTGCCGGGTCTGCCCCGAATAGGCCTGCGGCACACGGACATAGATCCGCATCCGGTTGACGTCGGCGATCGTGAACAGTGGGGTGGACGCGGCCGTCCCTGCGGTCACCAGCGCACCGACCTGGGTCGAGCGGCTCGTGACGACGCCCGAGAACGGCGCGGTCAGGCGGGTGAAACCCTGCAACGCGCCGAGCCGGCGGACGTTGGCCGACGCCGCGTTGGCGATCGCGGACTTGGCGGCGAGGTCGCCGATCTTCTCGTCGGTCTCCTGCTTCGACACCGCATCCTTGGCGAGCAGATCGCGCCAGCGCGTCGCGGTCGACGCGGCGAGCGAGCGGTTCGCGCGCGCGGTCTGGAGATCGGCCTGCGCGGCGGCGACCTGCTGATCGACTTCGGGCGCATCGAGGATCGCGAGCGTCTGGCCGGCACGCACCGGATCGCCGATGTCGACGAACCATTTGCGGATATAGCCCGTGGTGCGCGCGTAGATCGCCGCGCTGTTATACGCCTGGACGTTACCCGGCAGCGTCAGCGCATCGCTCGCGCCTTCGGCGGTCGGGCGGATCACGGTGACGATCGGGGTCGACTGTGCGGTCGTCCAGGTCGCCAGTTGCGAGTCCGAGCGGTGCCGCGTGAAGATGCCGAACGCCACCAGCGCCAGCGCGATCACCGCCGCGACGATGCCGACTTTCTTGAGCGATCCGCGCTTCGGCTCGGTGGCGACGGGATCCGGATGAACGATCTCAGACATGCGCTTCCTCTAAAATCTCGTCGCGGCGGGCTTTGGCGGCGGCGCGTTCGGCGTCCTTGCGGTGCACGAGGCTGAAGATGACGGGCACGAACATCAGCGTCGCGAACGTCGCGACGATCAGCCCGCCGATCACCGCACGGCCGAGCGGCGCGTTCTGCTCGCCGCCCTCGCCGAAGCCCAACGCCATCGGCAACATGCCGATGATCATGGCGAGCGCGGTCATCAGGACCGGGCGGAAGCGGGTCATCCCCGCCTCCATCGCCGCCTTGTGCGAATCCCCCAGCTCGGCGAGCCGCTCGCGCGCGAAACTCACCACCAGGATCGCGTTGGCGGTCGCGACGCCCATGCACATGATCGCGCCGGTCAGGGCTGGCACGGACAAGGGCGTGCCGGTCAGGAACAGGATCCAGACGATCCCGGCGATCGCGCCCGGCAGCGCGGTGATGATGACGAACGGATCGAGCCAGCTCTGGAAGTTCACGACGATCAGCAGGTAGATCAGCACGATCGCGCCGATCAGCCCGAAGAAGAGACCTGAGAACGCGCTGTTCATCGTCGCATACTGGCCGCGCAACGCGACCGTCGTCCCCTTCGGCGCGGAGGCCTTCGCATCCGCCAGCACGCGCTTGATGTCGCCCGCCACCGCGCCGAGATCGCGGCCATTGGGGGTCGCGTAGATGTCGATCGCCTGCGCGATGTTGTAGTGCGAGACGACGGCAGGCGAGGTACCGCGGACGACCGTGGAGAGCCCGCCGAGCACCTGCGACGTACCGCCTGCATTGGTGCCGGTGACGGGAATGTTCGACAGGTCGCTCATCGATCCGACGCGGTATTCGGGGGTCTGCGCGACGACGCTGTACGACACGCCGTTCTCGGGGTTGAGGTAATAGACCGGCGCGGTCTGAATCGTGCCGGCGAGCGATGATCCGACGCTGGCGGTGACGTCGCGCTCGGTCAGCCCGAGTTGGCCGATCCGGCTGCGGTCGATGTTGACGCGCAGTTCGGGATAGCGCGCGGATTGCTGGATGCGCGCATCGGCGACGCCTGGGATCGCCGCGATTCTGCGCAGCAGCGTCCGGGCATAGGCGTAGTTGCCGGCCGCATCCTTGCCGGTGATCTGCACGTCGATCGGCGCGGGCGCACCGAAGTTCAGGATCTGGCTGGTGATGTCCGCGGGCAGGAACGAGAAGGTCGCGCCGGGGAACGCACCCGGCAGCGTCTCGCGCAGCTTGCGCACGTAATCGGCGGTGGGTGCATGCTCGTGCGCGAGCTGGATCAGGATGTCGCCGTCCTGCGGGCCGATCGTGCCAGAGTTGTTGTAGGTCGCGTTGATCGAGCTGACCGGCAGGCCGATATTGTCGACCACCGACACCAGTTCGTCCGCGGGAATGATCTGACGGACGCGACGCGCGATCCGGTCGAACTGGGCCGACGTGCTTTCGATCCGGCTGCCGATCGGCGCGCGGACGTGCATCGTGATCTGGCCCGCATCGACCGCGGGGAAGAAGTTCTGGCCGAGGAACGGGATCAGCAGCATCGACAGTGCGACCACCGCCAGGAAGCCGAGCAGGAACGGCTTGCCGGTCGCCAGCGCGCGTTCGAGCAGGCGGCCATAGCCGTGGCGGAACCGCTCGAACCGCGCCTCGAAACCGCGCTGGAACCGAACCAGCGGATTGCGCGAGGTCGGCGTGCCCGCGGCATGGACGTCGCCCGCATGCGGCTTCAGCAGGTACATCGCCATCGTCGGCACCAGCGTCCGCGAAAGAACGAACGACGCGATCATCGCGAACACCACCGACAGCGCGAGCGGCACGAACAGGAAGCCCGCGACGCCCGGCAGGAAGAACATCGGCACGAACACGATGCAGATGCACAGCAGCGACACGAACGCCGGGGTGACGATCTGCGCGGCGCCGTCGAGGATCGCCTGGCGGACGCTCTTGCCCTGTTCGAGATGCCAGTTGATGTTCTCGATCGTCACCGTCGCGTCGTCGACCAGGATGCCGACCGCAAGGCTCAATCCGCCGAGCGTCATCACGTTCAGCGTCTGGCCGGTCGCCGACAGCGCGATGATCGCGGCGAGGATCGCGAGCGGAATCGAGATCGCGATGATCACCGTCGACCGCCACGATCCGAGGAACAGCAGGATCATCAGGCTGGTCAGCGCGGCGGCGATCGCGCCTTCCTTGACGACGCCCTCGACCGCCGCCTTCACGAACAGCGACTGGTCGCCGATCGGCACGATCTTGAGGCTGTCGGGCAAGGTCGCCTGGATCGCGGGCAGTGCATCCTTGATCCCCTGGACGATCGCCAGCGTAGAGGTCGATCCGTTCTTCAGGATCGTCATCACCACCGACCGCGACCCGTCGACATGCACCACGTTGGTCTGCGGCGCGCTGCCGTCGCGGACGTGGGCGACGTCGCGCATGTAGATCGTCGCGCCGTTGACGACCTTCACCGGCAAATTGTTGAGCTCGTCGATCGAGCCCGGCGCGTTGTTGAGGCGGACATTATACTGGAACCCGCCGATCTTCGCGAAGCCGGCCGGGTTGATCTGGTTCTGCGCGGCGATCGCGAGGCCGACGTCCTGCGCCGACAGGCCCTTCGATTGCAGCGCCTGCGGGTCAAGATCGATCTGCACCTGACGCTGGCGCCCACCCGACGGATAGGGGATCGCCGCGCCCGGCACGGTGACGAGGCCGGGGCGAATCTGGTTGACCGCGGTATCGAACAATTTGCCCTCGGACAGGCCGACGCCGAACAGCGCGAGCTGCAGGATCGGCACGGTCGAGGCGCTGTAGTTGAGGATCAGCGGCGGGGTCACGCCCGGCGGCAACTGGCGCAGGACCGTCTGCGACACCGACGTGACCTGCGCGGTGGCGGTGCGGATATCGGCGCCCGGCTGGAAATAGATCTTCACGACGCCGATGCCGGGCATCGACTGACTCTCGATATGGTCGATGTCGTTGACCGTGGTCGACAGCACGCGCTCGTACGGGGTGATGATCCGCCCCGCCATGTCGTCGGGCGACAGGCCCTGGTATGTCCACGCCGCAGCGATCACCGGCACCTTGATGTCGGGGAAGATGTCGACCGGCGTCCGCACGGCCGCCAGCACGCCGACGACCGCGACCAGGATGGCCATGACGATGAAGGTGAGCGGGCGCGATAGGGCGACCCTGACGATACCGATCACGGAGAGACTCCAATCCGAACGCGGCACGACTGGTGGCGACTCCCGGAGCCGCCAGACCTGCCCGACGATTCCCCTTTGCGGCAGCGCAGCAGGGAAATGCAAGGGTCAATGTTGCTTACGTTTCTACCGTGATGACCGCGAACGCACGCGTGCTGGTCACAGCTGGTGCGGTTCGACGATTTCGGTCGGGGGTTGGAGCGGGTAACGGGAATCGAACCCGTGTATTCAGCTTGGAAGGCTGCTGTACTACCATTGTACTATACCCGCATGCTATTGAAACCATTAGGTTTCCAAGCAGGCTCTCGGGAGTGTTCCAACACGAGAGCGGTGCGGCGATAGCGCGGGCGGGTGATCGGTGCAAGCCGCTAGCCGTCGCGGCGCGCCACATACCGGTCGACGACTAGCGCGCGTCCTGTGCTAGATCGTCGGCTCAATCCTGAACCGGAGCGCCGCCATCGTCGGGCCAAGTGTCATCGTCGCGATCCTGACCTATGGCGCGCTGCTGTTCGGGATCGCCTGGATCGTCGACCGGCGCGGGCTGTCGGTGCGGCTCCAGCGGATCGCCTATCCGCTTTCGCTGGCGGTGTATTGCAGCAGCTGGACGTTCTTCGGCGGGGTCGGCACGGCGGCGACGCGGGGATGGGATTACCTTGCCATCTATCTCGGTCCGGCTTTGGTGTTCCTGCTTGCGCCGAAGTTTCTCGCGCGGCTGGTAAGGTTGGCGCGCGAGGAAGGGTCGAGTTCGATCTCGGACTTCATTTCCGCGCGCTATGGGCGGAGCCGGGGGACCGCGGCGATCGTCGCTGGCACGGCTTTGCTCGCGTCGGTGCCGTATATCGCGCTTCAGCTGCGATCGGTGACGCTGAGTTTTGGCGCAATCGCGGGCGTGGGGAGTTCGGCGGAGGTCGGCACGTTCGTCGCGCTGTTGCTGGCGGTATTCGCGATCGTCTTCGGTGCGCGGCGGTATGAAGTGGCGGGGCGCAACCCCGGCGTCGTCGCGGCGATCGCGGCGGAGTCGCTGATCAAGCTGTTGTGTTTCGTGGTGCTTGGGGTGGTGACGGTCGCGTTGCTCGCCGACGTGCCGGCGGAGACGCTGGCGCCACCGATGGCCCGGCTTCGGTCCGGCTTTACCTGGGGGGCGCTGACGTCCGATTTCTGGGTTCGGACGCTGCTGTCGGCGCTCGCGATCCTGTGCCTGCCGCGGCAATTCTATGTCGGCGTGATCGAGGCGCAGGGTCCGGAGCCCGTCGCCAAAGCGCGCGGGCCGTTCATCGCATACATGGTCGTGATCTCGCTGCTCGTGCTGCCGCTGGCGCTCGCCGGGATGACGCTGTTACCGAGCGATGCCGAGCCCGATCTGTACGTACTGGCGGTGCCGTTACAGCAGGGGCATCACCTGGTCGCGCTGCTCGCGTTTCTCGGCGGGTTCTCGGCGGCGACGGCGATGGTGGTGGTCGAGACGATCGCGCTGTCGACGATGGCGACCAACGACCTGCTCGCGCCGCTGCTGCTCCGGCGGCACGGCGAGGCGGGTGAAGGGGAGCTGGGGCGGCGGATGTTGCGCGTGCGGCGGGTCATCATCGCGGCGATCGTCGCGGTCGCGCTGGTATATGGGCGGAGTCTCGGCGCGGACCTGCCGCTGGCGTCGATCGGGCTGATCGCGTTCGCCGGGGTCGCTCAGTTCGCGCCTGCATTGATCGCAAGCGTGGGGTGGAACTTCGCCAACCATACCGCGGCGCGCGCGGGGCTGGTCGGGGGCGTCATTGTCTGGATCTACTGCCTGTTGCTGCCGTCGATCGGCGAGGGCGTCGGGCCGGCGCTGGCGCAGTTCACGCGCGGGTGGCTCGATCCCGATGCCTTGCTCGGCTGGCGGATCGGCTCGCCGTTGGTCAACGGCACGGTGTGGAGCCTCGGCGTCAACATCGCGCTGATGGCGGGCTTGCATATGCGCGAGCGGCATCGGGGGAACGCTGCGCTGGATCACGTCACGACGTTGGGCGAGTTGCGGATGCTGGTCGCGCGGTTCGTCGGCGATGGCGAGGCGGAGGCGATCGGCATGGCGTCGCCCGATCTACGTGCGCCAATCGACGGCCCGGCCGCGCGCACCGCCGAGCGGTTGATCGCGGGCGTGATCGGCGCTCCGTCGGCGCGGAAGATCGTCGCGTCGAGTATTGCCGGGTCGGCGATCGACGTCAGCGACGTGGTGCGTCTGCTGGACCAGCGCGGGCGCTCGCTGCGGTTCTCGCGTACGCTCTTGTCCGCGACGCTGGAGACGATCGATCCGGGGGTCAGTGTGATCGATGCGGACCTGCGGCTGGTCGCGTGGAATCCGCGCTATGTCGAGATGTTCGACTATCCCGAGGGCTATGTCGTGGTCGGCCGCTCGATCGCCGACCTGATCCGCTACAATGCCGAGCGCGAAGGTATCACGGGCGATATCGCGGCGCATGTCGGTCGACGGGTGGCGCATCTTGCGCGGGGCACGCCGCATAGTTTCGAACGGCAACGGCCGTCCGGGCGCTGGATCAAGATGGTCGGGCGGCCGATGCCGGGCGGCGGGTACGTCCAGAGCTTCACCGACATCACCGCGGAGAAGGAGGCGCAGGCCGATCTCGAGGCGCGGGTCGCGGCGCGGACGCAGGACCTTGCGCGGTCGAACCATATGCTGGGTGAGGCGCGTGCGATCGCCGAGACCGCGACGCGCGACAAGACGCGGTTCCTGGCGGCGGCGAGCCACGATTTGTTGCAGCCGTTGCATGCGGCGCGGCTGTTCTGCGCGGCGCTGGCGGAGGACAGGGCGCCGCATCAGGCGGAACTGGTGCGCGCGATCGATGGCGCGATCGGGTCGGCGGACACGCTGTTGCGGGCGCTGCTCGACGTGTCGCGGCTCGATGCGGGGGGCGTGGTCCCGAAGGTCGAGCGGTTTGCGCTGGGGGCGTTGATCGAGGAGCTGGCGGTGCAATTCCGGCCGTTGGCGGGGGAGCGCGGGCTGGTACTGGCGGCGCATCCGGGGGCGTTCAGCGTGGCGACGGATCGCTCGCTGCTGCGCTCGATATTGCAGAATTTCCTGTCGAATGCGGTGCGCTATTCGGCGGATGGACGGATCTGGATCGGGGCGCGGCGCAGAGGTGATGACGTGCTGATCGAGGTGCGTGATGCTGGGCCGGGGATTGCGGCTGGGGACCGCGAGCGGATCTTCGAGGAATTCGAGCGGCTGGAAAGCAAGGGGAGCGCGGGCGGCGGCGTCGGGCTGGGGCTGGCGATCGTGCGGCGGATTGCGCGGTTGCTCGGGGCGGCGGTGGAGTTGCGGTCGGACTTGGGGCGGGGGACAACGTTTGCGGTGCGGGTGCCGCTTGCGCCGGCCGGGCTGGATGTTGTGTTGCCAACTCCGTTGGCGAGCCGGACGCTGGTGCCGGGGTTGCGGGTGCTGTGTCTCGACAATGATGCGACGATCCTCGCTGCGCTCGACGCGGCGTTGCGGGCGCGGCGGTGTGTGCCGTTGCTGGCGGCGACGATCGCCGAGGCGATGGAACTGGCGGCGGACGAGGAGCCGGACGTGGCGCTCGTCGACTTTCATCTGGACGAGGTGGAGGACGGGCTGGATGTGGTTGCGCGGTTGCGGGCGATGGTGCCGGCGCCGGCGATTGCGCTGGTGACGGCGGATCGTGCGGTGGCGGATGATGTGCGGTGTGTTGGGCTGGTGGTGCTAACCAAGCCGGTCGTGCCGGCGGATTTGTGGCGGTTTATCGAGGATGCGTCCGCGGCGGCGGCGCGGGGGAATTGAGCCTTCTCGATCCTCCCCCGCCAGGGGGGGGTGGCAGGCGTTTGCCTGACGGAGGGGGAGGAAAGGGAGAACTGCTGTTGCATGTTCCGCCCCCTCCGTCGCCTTCGGCGCCACCTCCCCCTGGCGGGGGAGGATTGAAATGGGGCGGCATTCAGCCGAAGTGGCTGGCTGTCGGAACCAGTCAGTACTCTACCTTTCGAGCAAGGCATGTTTCCCCGCGAAGGCGGGGATCCAGACTGGGCTCCCGCCTTCGCGGGAGAACAAGGAATCATGTGCTGCCGGGGATGCGGACTGCTTCTTGTCCGCGCGGCATGGCCTGCCTCAGTCGGCGAAGTGGATGTCCATTGCCCGGGCCGCGAGGACGGCTTGCGTGCGGTTCTGGACGCCGAGTTTTCGGAGGATCGCGGTCATGTGACCCTTTACCGTACCTTCGGAGATGCCGAGGTCGAAGGCGACTTGCTTGTTCAGGCGGCCGGCCAGGACGCCGAGCAGGACTTTGAGTTCGGTCGGGGTGAGGCTGGCGACGCGTGTCGCCATGTCATCGACGGAGGCGCCTTCGGTTGGCGCGTCTCGTTCGCCGGCCAGGGCTCGGGCTACGGCGTTTTCCAACGTGGCGAGATCAGCAGTTTTCGAGACGAAGCCGATTGCGCCATAAGCCCGCGCACGCGGTGCGGCCTCGGCTTCGTCGGCCGACGAGATCACCATGATCGGCGTGTCCGGACGTTCTGCGTGAAGCAACGCCACACCCGCGAACCCCTCAGACCCCGGCATCCGCAGGTCGAGCAGGATCAGGTCGAGCCGCTCCGCCGCGCGCGCCGCGTCGACCGCTTCGCAGAGTTGCCCCGCCTCGATCACCACCGCGTCGGGCGCGGCGCGGCTGACCGCCAGTTTGAGCGCCTGGCGGAACAGCGGGTGATCGTCGGCGATGAGGATCGAGCGCGTCATGCCGGTACGGGAATAGCCGCCTCGCGCCCGGCGATCAGCGCGTCGACCACCGCGGGATCAGCGAGCGTCGAGGTGTCGCCGAGCTGGTCGAGCTGGTTCTCCGCGATCTTGCGCAGGATGCGGCGCATGATCTTCCCAGAGCGCGTCTTCGGGAGCGCGGGCGCGAACTGGAGGATGTCGGGCGTCGCGATCGGGCCGATCTCGCGGCGAACCCACTGGACGAGTTCCTTGCGCAGGTCCTCGCTCGGCTCGGCGTTCGCGTTGAGCGTGACGTAGGCGTAGATGCCCTGGCCCTTCACGTCGTGCGGCATGCCGACGACCGCGGCTTCGGCGACCTTCGAATGCGCCACGAGGGCGCTCTCGACTTCGGCGGTGCCCATGCGGTGGCCGCTGACGTTGATGACGTCGTCGACGCGGCCGGTGATCCAGTAATAGCCGTCCTCGTCGCGGCGGCAGCCGTCGCCGGTGAAATACTTGCCGGGATAGGTCGAGAAATACGTCTGGAAGAAGCGCTCGTGGTCGTTCCACACGGTCCGCATCTGCCCCGGCCAGCTGTCGGCGATGACGAGATTGCCCTCGACCGCGCCCTCCAGCACCTTGCCGTCCGCATCGACCAGTTCGGGCATCACGCCGAACAGGGGCTTGGTCGCGCTCCCGGGCTTGAGTGCAGTGGCCCCGGGCAAGGGCGAGATCATATGGCCACCCGTCTCGGTCTGCCACCAGGTGTCGACGATCGGGCAGCGCCCGTCGCCGACGACGTTGTGATACCAGTTCCACGCTTCCGGGTTGATCGGTTCACCGACCGAGCCCAGCAGGCGCAACGACTTGCGGCTGGTGCGCGTGACCCAGTCGTCGCCCTCGCGCATCAGCGAACGCAGCGCGGTCGGTGCGGTGTAGAGGATGTTGACCTGGTATTTGTCGACGATCTGCCAGAAGCGGCTGTGATCGGGATAGTTCGGCACGCCCTCGAACATCACCGTCGTCGCACCGTTGGCGAGCGCGCCGTACAGCGAATAGGTGTGGCCGGTGACCCAGCCGACGTCCGCCGCGCACCAGAAGATCTCGCCGGGGCGGTAGTTGAAGACGTATTCGTGCGTCATCGACGCCCACACCAGATAGCCGCCGGTCGAGTGCAGCACGCCCTTGGGCTGGCCGGTCGAGCCGCTGGTGTAGAGGATGAACAGCGGGTCCTCGGCGTTCATCGGCTCGGGCGCACAGTCGGTCGACTGGCCTTCGACGCACTCCGAATACCAGCAGTCGCGGCCTTCGGTCATGGTGACCTTGCCGCCGGTGCGGCGGACGACGATGACGGTCTCGACCGCGAGATCGCCGTGGTCGAGCGCGGCGTCGACATTGGCCTTCAACGGCACGGTCTTGCCGCCACGCAGGCCTTCGTCGGCGGTGATAACGATGCGGCTGTCGCAGTCGTGGATGCGGTTGCAGAGACTCTCGGGCGAGAAGCCGCCGAACACGACCGAATGGATCGCGCCGATCCGCGCGCAGGCGAGCATCGCGAACGCCGCCTCCGGGATCATCGGCAGGTAGATCGTGACGCGGTCGCCCTTCCTGACGCCCTTCGCCTTCAGCGCGTTGCCGAGCTTCGATACTTCGTCGCGGAGTTCGGCGTAGCTGATCTTGCGGTCGTCGGCGGGGTCATCGCCTTCCCACAGGATCGCGGTCGCGTCGGGGCGCGTCTCGGCGTGGCGATCGACGCAGTTGGCGGCGACGTTGAGCTGGCCGTCCTCGAACCAGCGGATGTGGAAGTCGCTCTCGTCGAAAGACGTGTCCTTGATCTTGGTCGGGGCGACGATCCAGTCGAGCCGCTTGGCCTCCTTCGCCCAGAACGCGTCGGGATCGGTCGCGGCTTCGGCATACATCCGGTCATAGGCGGCGGCATCGATCAGGGCGTCCTTTGCCCATTCCGCGGGGACGGGATAGCTTGCCTCGGTCATCTGGCTCTCCTTTTGCCGCGCTGTACGCGGTCGCGTTCGGGCGATCATCCCTAACCAAAGTAAGGGATGGACGCAGGTTCGCAATGCGCCATGATGACGGCGCTGCTATCCATGCGTCAGATCAGTGGAAGAGAGCAGAGACGGGGATGACACGTATGGCGTTTACGAAACGGCTGGCCTTGACGGCCTTGTTGGCTGGTACCGCGCTGGTGCCGGGCATGGCGCAGGCGCAGACCGCGCGTGAGGTCGAACTCGAGACGCGGTTGAAGGCGCTGGAGGCGGCGGTGCAAGATCTGCGCGGCGAGCTGAACGCGGCGCGGGCGACGGCGGCGACCGCGCCCCAGCCTGCTGCTCCGGCGACATCGCCCTCCGCACCGACCGCGGTCGCGTCCGCGCCGAACGATCTGCATCCGACCGCGCCGATGGGCCCGACCGCGCCGACCGCGCTCGCCGAAGCGAAGGCACCGGGCGCGGCGCCATCGACCGACGGGTTCAAGGTGGCCGGAACGACGGTAAAGCTCAACGGCTTCATCAAGACCTGGGCGTCGGTCAGCCGGTACAGCGGTGGCAACATCGCCCCCGAGTCGGTCGGTCGCGATTTCTATTTCCCGAGCATGACTCCGGTCGGCGGCCGCAACGAAGGCAACAGCGTCGAGGCGCATGCCAAACAGACCCGCATCGTGCTGGGCACAGAGACGCCCATCGCCGGGCATACGCTGAAGGGCCTGCTCGAAGTCGATTTCCAGGTCGTGCCGGGGACTCAAGGCAACCAGCGCGTCGTCAACGGTTACAACCCGGGCTTGCGCCGCGCGTTCTTCACGTTCGACAATTGGCTGTTCGGGCAGGAGTGGACCAACTTCCAGTATATCGGTGCGCTGCCCGAGACGACCGACTTCATCGGTCCGTCGGAAGGCACCGTGTTCGTCCGCCAGGCGCAGATCCGTTATACGCGCAAGCTCAACGACACGCTGTCGCTGTCGGTCGCGGCCGAAAACCCGGAGACGGCATCGACCAGCCTTGTGTCCGCAACGATCGTGGAGAATGCCGACGATCGCCTGCCCGACGTCACCGCGCGCCTCAACTACAAGACCGCGTTCGGCGAGTTCTCGCTGGCCGGCCTCGCGCGCCAGCTGACGATCGATACGGGTGCGCTGAAAGACAGCGCCACCGGCTGGGGTGTATCGTTCGCGGGCAAGGTGCCGCTCGACACAAAGGGGCGTTCGGACATCCGCTTCATGGTCACGCACGGCGACGGGATCGGCCGCTATGTCGGTCTCGATCTCGCCCCCGACGCGGTGTTCGCGCCGGTGGTCGGCGCGCGGCTGTATACGCCGAGCCTGACCGCGGGGTTCGCGGCGTTGAAGCTCGGCTGGACCGACAAGCTGCGCTCGACCTTCATCGGCAGCGTCCAGTCGATCGATTACCCGACTGGCGGCGAGCCCGTCGGTGCGAGCGACTCGGCTTGGAGCGCGTCCGCCAACCTGTTCTACTCGCCGATCAAGAACATCGATCTCGGCGTCGAATTCCGTCACGCCGAGCGCGAACTGGTCGATGGGCAGATCGGCAAGATGGACCGCGGCGAGCTTGCGGCGCGATACTCGTTCTAAGGCATGATTTTACGATCCTCTCCCGCAAGGGGGAGGTGTCGCCGAAGGTGACGGAGGGGGAGGATGCGGAACAATGGTCATCGCGTTCCTCCCCCTCCGTCAGGCAAGTGCCTGCCACCTCCCCCTGGCGGGGGAGGATCAGCAAGCCGCTTGGCCGGCATTTCTAGTTTTTCATAAGTCGGCGGAGATCGGCTGTTCCATCCAATTTTCGTTCTGAGAGGACACTGCCATGGCGACTACAACAGGGGATGCTTCGCCCCTCGGGCACGTGAAGCAGAGCCAGCCGCTCATCATCATCGCGTCGTCACTCGGCGCGGTGTTCGAATGGTATGATTTCTACCTCTACGGCCTGCTGGCGACGATCATCACCGCGCAGTTCTTCTCCGGCGTCAACGAGACGACCGGGTTCATCTTCGCGCTCGCGGCGTTCGCGGCGGGGTTCGCGGTGCGGCCGTTCGGTGCGCTGGTGTTCGGGCGGATCGGCGATGTCGTCGGGCGCAAGAACACGTTCCTCGTCACGATGGCGATCATGGGCCTGTCGACCTTCCTGGTCGGCCTGCTCCCCAGCTACGCGTCGGTCGGCGTCGCCGCGCCGATCGCGCTGGTCGTGTTGCGCCTGTTGCAGGGCCTCGCGCTCGGCGGCGAATATGGTGGTGCTGCGACCTATGTCGCCGAGCACGCGCCCGACAAGAAGCGTGGGCTGTTCACCAGCTTCATCCAGACCACCGCCTCGCTCGGCCTGTTCGCGGCGCTGTTGATCGTCATCGGCGTGCGGACTCTGGTCGGCGAAGAGGCGTTCGCGGCATGGGGCTGGCGGATCCCGTTCATCGTCTCGATCGCGTTGCTCGCAGTGTCGCTGTGGATTCGCATGCAGCTCGAAGAGAGCCCGGTGTTCCAGAAGATGAAGGACGAGGGCAAGACCTCGAAGGCGCCGCTGACCGAGGCGTTCGGGCAATGGAGCAATTTGAAGGTCGTGCTGATCGCATTGTTCGGTGCGGTCGTCGGCCAGGGCGTCATCTTCTATACCAGCCAGTTCTACGCTTTGTTTTTCCTTGAGAAGAACCTGCGCGTTGACGGACCCACCACCAACATCCTGATCGCGATCGCGCTGTTGATCGCCACGCCGGCGTTCATCTTCTTCGGCTGGCTGTCGGACAGGATCGGGCGGAAATACATCATCCTAACGGGCTGCGCGCTCGCTGCGCTGACGTACATGCCGCTGTTCCACGCCCTGTCCAAGGCTGCCAACCCGGCGCTCTATGCGGCACAGGCCAATTCGCCGGTGAGCGTCGTCGCCAATCCCGACGAATGCTCGGTGCAGTTCGATCCGGTCGGCAAGAACAAGTTCGACAGCAGCTCGTGCGACATCGCCAAGGCGTATCTTGCGAAGGCCGGCATCTCCTATGCCAACGTGATCGCACCCGCGGGCACCGTCGCGCAGATCCACATCGGTGGCACGACCATCCCGGTCGTCAACCCCGCGGTCGTGTCGGGTCCTGACAAGGCGGCGGCGATCAAGGCGTTCGGTGCCGAGGTGAAGACCGCACTGACCGCAGTAGGATACCCCGAAAAGGCGGACCCGGCACAGATCAACAAGCCGATGGTCATCGCGATCCTCGTCCTGCTCGTGCTGTACGTGACGATGGTCTACGGGCCGATCGCCGCGCTGCTGGTCGAGCTGTTCCCGACGCGGATCCGCTACACGTCGATGTCGCTGCCCTATCATATCGGCAATGGCTGGTTCGGCGGGTTCCTGCCGACCGCGGCGTTCGCGATGGTCGCGGCGACGGGGGATATTTACTACGGCCTTTGGTATCCGATCGTCGCCTGCGCGGTGACGGTGCTGGTCGGGCTGGTGTTCCTGCCCGAGACGTTCCGTCGGTCGCTGCACGGCTAAAGTCTTCGGCCTGTAGTTGAACGACGAAGGGGTCGGTTTGGTTGAACCCAAACCGACCCCTTCGCTATTCCGACGCTGTCACACCCGCCGCCCGATACGCTGGCGGCAAGGATCGTGACGGCGTCGTTCAGTAGGTCGACGCGTTTGTCGACGATACCGAACCATAGCGGCCACGCTCGGCAACGACTTCGTCGCGCGTGTATGCGGGCGCTGCCTCGTCGAAGCGCGTCCAGCCGTCCTGGCGATACGCTGCACCGCGGGTCCTCGCGTCGACCGAGCGATGACGATCGAGAACCGCTTCGGCTTCGGTGGCGAGGCTGTCGTCGACGCGTGCGCTGAGCAACGTGCCGCCGCGACGGACGCCTTCCGAATAGACATGCGCTTCGTCATCGGTGTGACCGGCGTCCTTCAGCGCGCCGACGATCGTGCCGGTGGCGGCACCGCCCGCTGCACCTATACCGGCACCGACGACGGTCGACGCGAGCCAGCCGGCCGCGACGATCGGCCCCAGACCCGGGATGGCGAGCAAGCCGAGACCAGCGAGCAGACCGCCGACGCCGCCGACGGCCGCACCGGTCGAGACACCACGGCTGACATCGCCACGATCGTTGACGTCGTCCAGCGACGTGTCGTGATCGCCGTGCGCGCCATCGGCGTTGTTCGCGACGATGCTGATCGAGTCATGCGGCACGCCGAGACGCTCGAGATCGTTCAGCGCCGACTTCGCATCCGAATAATCGTCGAACAGGCGGGTAAGGGTCTTGGTCATCGTTTCTCTCCTGGAAAAATGGATCAGCGTGCGGTCACGTTGCCCTTGTAGTCGAGCCCGACATTGACCTTCTTGCCGGCCTTGGTCGCGCTGCCGCGCCAGACGCCGTCCTGGTCCTTCGCCAGGCGCGAGACCGACTGGTAGCCGGCCTTGGTCAGTCGACCACGAGCCTGGTCCTCGGAGAAGGAATTGGCGCCCTTGGCGGGTGCTGCGACATGGGCGGCATCGTTGTTCTTGACGGCCGGGTTGTGCGCGCCGGCATGCGTTGCGGTCTGCGCGACGGCGCTGGAGGCCAGCAGCATTGCGCCGCAGGCCATGAATGCTCGAACGGTCATGATACTCTCCTGGGTTTCTGGTTTTGGAAACGGGGGCGTTCGCCGAGTGGGAGGCGGCGTGTCGACCACGCCGCCCCCCGGTCGGATCAGCGAACCGTACCGCGACGAAACATGTTGACGATCGCGAGCAGGATCACCGCGCCGACCAGCGAAATCAGGATCGACTGGATGTTGAGCGCGCCATCCATGATCGATGCGCCACCGATCAGCGGCGTGATCAGGAAGCCGGCCAGCAATGCGCCGACGATGCCGACGACGATGTTGAGAAAGATGCCCTGCTGCGCATCGGTACGCATGATCATGCTGGCGACCCAACCGATGAGCCCGCCGACGACGAGAAGAATGATGAGGTTCATGATGAGGCTCCTGGACGATGATGATACTGGGTGATGGTACAGGGGGCTCAACAGTCGGGATCGCCGATCCGTTCAGTTTCGGCGCCGCGCCAGGATTTTGCGATTGGTGCTCACATACCGGTCGTATTGGTACAAATGTAGCGCCAGGCACGGAACCCGACCCCCCTTTTGGTCGCTGGACAGGCATGACCAAGACCAACGGCAAGCCGCTCCACGCCCCGACGCTGCACCACCTCGAACAGCTCATGACCGGGTTGCTCGAAGGGGTGATCCTGATGGATCCGACCGGCATGATCCTCAGCGCGAACCCGGCTGCGTTGAAGATGCACGGGGTGAAGGCGTTGGCCGACCTGGGCGAGACCGCGGACGATTACGCGGCGCGCTTCAGGCTGCGATACCGTGACGGTCGCAAGCTGCCGCGCCGCGAATATCCGTTGATGCGGCTGCTCGCCGGCGAAAGCTTTCCCGACCTGATCGTCGAGGTCTCGTCACCGGATGCGGACGAGCCGCGCTGGGTGCATCAGGTCCGCGACATCGTCATGGACGAGGATGGCGGCGATCCCGATTGCCTGGGGATGGTCATCAACGACGTCTCCGAACGGTTCGACGCGGAGGACCGGTTCCAGGCGATGTTCCATGCGAACCCCGCCCCTGCCCTCATCATGCGAGTCGCCGACCAGCGCTATGTCCTGGTCAACCAGGGGTTCCTCGATCTCTCCGGCTACGACCGCGACCAGATCGTCGGCAAGACGCTGTTCGATCTCGACTTCCTCGCCGAGGTCGAGCGCAAGCCGTTCGTCAAGGAACGCGTGGCGGCCGGCAAGACCGTGCCACAACTCGAGGCGGAACTGCCACTCGCGGGGGGCGACAAGACGCTGGTCATCCTTGCCGGCCAGCCGATCGAGCTCGCCAACGAGGACTGCCTTCTCTTCACCTTCGCCGACCTAGAACCCCGGCGGCGCGCGCAACTGGCGTTGCAGGCGAGCGAACGGCATTTCGCGTCGGTGTTCGAGATGGCCCCCGTCGCGATGGTCATCACCAAGGGCGACGAGAACCGCATCGTGCAGGTCAACGCGGCGTTCAAGAGCCTCACCGGTTACACCGATCACGCGGTCGTCGACCGGATCGCCGACGATCTCCAGCTGTGGAACGACGCCGCGCAGCGGGTGGAACTGGAAACCGAGATCCGCGAACGGAACGGTATTCGCGGCCATGATGTCCGTCTGCTCCACAAGAACGGCGAGACGCTGGACTGCCTCGTCTCTGCCGAACGGATCAGCGTCGACGGCACGCCCTGCGTCCTGTGGCTGTACCAGGACATCACGGCGCGCCGCCGCGGCGAACTCGAACTGGTCGAGGCGATCGACGCGGTGATGAAGGACGCCAACTGGCTCAGCCGGTCGATCATGGACAAGCTGGCGACCCTGCGAAACCCTCGCGCCGGCTCGGGCGCCACGCCGCCCACCACCGAACTCAGCAAGCGTGAGCGCGAGGTGCTCGAACTGATCTGCCAGGATCTCGACGATGCGGCGATCGCCACCCGGCTCGACCTGTCGCGGAACACGGTGCGCAACCATGTCGCACGGCTTTATGCGAAGATCGGCGTCAACCGGCGCAGCGCCGCGATCGTGTGGGCGCACGAACGCGGCGTCGGGGCGTAACGGGTATCAGGCCTTGTGATGCGCGTGGAACAGCTTGCCGCCTTCGACCACGTACACCACCGCCAGCACGCCAAGTCCGATCGCGAGATAGCCGATCGCCAGAGGATAGGTCGTGCCGTTATACGACTGGCCGATCAGCGAGCCGACGATCACCGCGCCGACGCTGGTGATGAACCCCTGGATCGACGATGCGGTGCCGGCGATATGCCCGACGGGCTCCATCGCCATCGCCCCGAAATTGGAGCCGCACAGGCCGATGCACGTCATGCTCAGCGCCTGGAACAGCATGTAGGTCCAGAGCGATTCCGATCCTGCCGCGATCACGCCGATGTGGACCACCGAGAGCGCGATCAGCCCCAGTACGGCAGCCTGCGATATGAGGCGCGTGCCGAGGCGCTCAACCAGCCGGCTGTTGGCGAACGACGCGCACCCCATCGAAAACGCGCAGACCGCGAACAGGATCGTGAACCGCTCGCCGGCATGGAACTCGTCGACGAAGATCTGCTGCGCGGACGAGACGAAGGCGATGATCCCGCCGAACGTCATCGACGCCGCGACCGCATAGCCGGCCGAATAGCGGTTGGTCAGCGTCAGCGTGTACGCCTGGCGGAGCGACGCGAACGACAGCGGCGATCGGCGCTCGACCGGCAGCGATTCCCGCAACCGCGTCGCCGACCAGGCGAGGACGAACGCCGCAAAGCCAGCCAGCGCGTAGAAAATGAACCGCCACGGGCCGAACTGGAGGAGGACCTGCCCCAGGCTGGGCGCCATGATCGGCACGAGGAAAAAGATCATCTGCGCGACCGACAGCGTGCGCGCCATCTGGCGCCCCGAATACCGATCCCGCACGATCGCGACCGCGAGCACGCGCGTCGATGCGGACATCAGCCCCTGCAGAACGCGTGCGCCGAGCAGCGCGGCAAAAGTCTGCGATCCGGCGGCGAAGATACTCGCCGCGACGAAACCCGTCAGCGTGACGAGCAGGATGATCCGGCGGCCGTAGCGATCGGCGAGCGGCCCGTACACGAGCTGCCCGGCACCGAAGCCAAGCATGTACGCGGTGATGATCCACTGGCGGTGGTTCGCGGTGGCGATGCCGAGCTGGTGGCCGATATCGGCGAGCGCGGGCAGCATCAGGTCGACGCCGAGCGCGTTGACCGCCATCAGCGCGGCGATAAAGGCGACGAACTCGCCTGGACGCATCGATGGGGCAGCAATTTTGTCGTTCATCGACGTCGCTTAGGACTGTCCCGGCTCGAACGCCATGCCCGAGCGCGGGACTCGATCGCGATGACGGAAAGGCGATGGCGACTGATCGAACGACGAGAATGCCGCCGACCAGTCACCGAGGCGCTTAGGGCTTCTTGAACTTGTAGACGAACTGGTCGGTCGTGCCGCGGATTGCGGGGTCGAATACCGGCTTGGTGTGGTCGTCGGCCGGATTGCGCAGTGCGGTGGACTCGCCAACGAACTTGAACCCTGCCGCCTGGACCTGCGCCTTCACCGCGGCCGGGTCGATCCGGTGCCGCGTCTCGGTCCCGCTAAGGCCGCTCCCGGGGGCATCCGCATGATCGATCACGACGTAGATGCCGCCGCGCTTGAGCATGTTGAACACCGCCTTGTCGAACGCCTTCAACGCGCCCTCGCCGCCGCCGTTATTGGCGATGTCGTGGTAGTTCTGCACGGTCCAGAACAGGTCGACCGGCTTGGGCGAGGTCGGCAGGTTGGTAGTCTGGACGACGGCGGTGACGTTGGCGAGGTTGCGCGCCTGAAGTGCGGGCAGCGTCTTCTCGGCATATTTCGCGCCGGCTGCCGGCCACACCGCGTAGACATGGCCCTTGGGTCCGACCACGCCGGTGAAGATGCGGGTCCAGTATCCCGCACCCGGCAGGTAATCGACGACGACATTGCCCGGCCGCACGCCGGAGAACGCGAGCACGTCGGCGGCCTTGCGGCGGGCATCATCGCCTTGCTGGTCGGCGCGGGCCGGATCGGCAAGCGCGCTGGTGACCGCGGGGCTGACCTTTTGCGCCTGCGCCGCCGCCGGCCCCGCCGCGATGGTCATCGCCACTGCAACGCTCGTCCAGATCGATTTCATCATCCGTCTCCCACCGTCCGGACGACAATGCCGGCTCGGTGGGTAGGATCGGCCGGAAGCCGGCGCTAGTCCAGATCGTTTTCGCTGATGACGACGATCTCCTGGTCGGGATCGCGCGCCAGTGCGACGACGCCGAGTTCGGCGATCTCTTCGGCATGCTGCTTGAAGATCGTCACGGCGTCGCCTTCGGGCGATACCGTGCTCAGCGCTTCGAGCACGTCGTACTGGACCGCGAACTGATAGCGTTCCTCGCTCACTTCGGCCTCGAACTCGACCTGGCGCAGGTCGCTATTGTCCTCGAGGGTCTTCACGTCGATGTTCAAACGGTCTTCGGCCATATCTTCGCTCCTGCTATGCGCCGACAACAGTCCGGGGGCGGAATCGAGCCATTCCACCCCCGAAAAGTGCGGTTGCCTAGAGCCCGATCTGCAGGTTTGCGCGCAGCGACAGCGCAACGCGGCCCTGTTGCTGCTCGGCATTGAACTCGCCGCCCATCCGGAAGATGCCGTTGCCGCCGACGCCGCGCAGCTTGCCGACCCAGCCGCTGGTGCGCTTGTCGGGAGTCAGCGTGAACGACTGGCCGCCTTCGAACGATGCGGTGGTCGCGCCCAGGCCGCCGCCGACGATCTGACGACGGCCGCCTTCGGCTTCGACGCGGAACCAGCCATTCTCGAACTTGGGTCCACCGAAGTTCAGCCCGAGTGCGCCGCTGCCGGTGACCGCGAGCTCGTCGCTGGTCCGCGACCGCACGACCAGGTCGATCGCCTTGCCGCCGCCGGTCTCGCTGTAGCCGTCCTCCTTGAGCTTGTAGTAATCGATCGCGAGCACCGGCCGGAAGGTGAGCATGCCGGTGCCCGCCTCGTACGACAGGCCACCGGACGCCGCGTACAGCGTGCCGTCCCAGTTGCCTTTGGCGGTCCGGGCAACGGCCTCGGCGCCGATCGCGCCGGCGAACTGACGGACACCGTCGAACTTCACCTTCGCCCCCGACGCGCGGGCATTGGCCTGCAGGCCGCCCCAATGCCCACGCCAGTATCCGGCCACCTCATACTGGTCCGAATTCACCTCGTTGTCCGTGCCGTCGTCGGCATCCTGGCCGTGCAGATAGGCGAGCGAGGTGCCGAAGTTGCCCACGCCGGTCTTGTATTCCGCGCCTGCCGAGACGCCCCAACCGCTGATGTCGTAGCCTGCCGTATCGGCGACGCTCTTCGACGTGCCCCACGCGACCTGGGTCACCCAATAGCCCCATTTGCCTTCGTCCTTGAACGGGCCGTGCGGATCGGCGAGCAGGCGGGCGGTGGCGCGCGAACCCATCGTCACGGTCTCGAACGTGCCGCCGGCATGGTCGGGCAGCATCTGGCGGACCGAGCCGCGGAACGCGTCGGCTTCGGTGATGTTGAGGAACGCGCCGCCGACTTTCGCGTCGTTGCCGAGCGCCTTGTAGATCGCGTCATAGGCCGACGCCTGCGAGCGGTTGAGCCCCAGTTCGGTCGACGATTTGCGCGCGATGTCGACGGCCAGGTCGTTGCCCGTGCCGGTCGCGATGCTGCCCTTGTAGAGGAACGGGAGCAACGTCGTGGTCGCGGTCAGGTTTGCGGCACCTGTCAACGTGCCGGCGCGAAGGACGGTGTAGCGGCCCTCGGCATCGACGACGCTCGTGAGCTTCAGGGCAAGCTTCGAATCCTTGTCGAACGATGCCGTGCCTGCGACCTGAATCATCGTGCTGGTGCCGCCAGCCTTGTCGAGCGTCACGGCGAGGATACCGCCGCCGCCGATCGATAGCGACGCGATCGATGCCGCCTTGGTGATGTCGAGCGTACCGCCGTTGACCGCGACCGCGAGGCCGCCCGAATTGGCGAGCGTGCCGGAAAAGCGCGAGGTGCCGCCGAGCGTCAGTGTGTCGCTGCCGCCACCGAAGTCCGCCGCGCCGCTGAACACCGAAGTCCCGGAGAGCGTGAGTGCGTCGTTACCAGCGCCGAACACTGCGCCGCCGGAGAAATTGGCATCGCCCGACAGCGCGAGGCGGTTGTTGCCGCTGCCGAAGCGCGCGGTGCCGGTGACGGTACCGTCCGCGACGTCGAACAGATCGTTGCCACTGCCGAAGCGCACGTCGCCGACGATCGCGGGCGCCGCGATGCCGGTCGCGACTGCGGTCTGGCGAACGATCGTGCCGGTCGTGTTCGCCGAAAGGTCGACCGCGACGTTGCGATCGGACGTGGCGAGCGCACCCGACGCGCCGATCCCGCCGCTGTTCTCGACCAACGTAACGGTGCCCGAACGATCGAGGATGGCGATCGCGGTGCCGTCGGCGGCCTGCGCGGTCGCCTTAATCGTGCCGCTGTTGCGGATCGTGCCGACGGATGCGCCGCTGTCGACCAGGACCGCCGTCGAGCGCGATGCGGTCGTGCCGCCGCCTGCTGCGGAGATCGTGCCGGCGTTGCGGATCTCTGGGGTCGACGCACCTGTACCGAGCTTCAACGCGGTCGCACTCGCGCCGTTCGCGGCTGCCGCTACGGTGCCGTTGATGCCGATCCCGCCTGCGATCGTCACTGTGCCGCCAAGGCCACCGATCGCCAGGCCATTGCCCTCGATGCCGCCATAGACGCCACTGCCCGCGATGCCGCCATCTACGATCAGGCCGAAGCCGGTCCCCGTGCCGGCGACCGCACCGATCGCGACGGCGCGCGTGGCCGATCCGATCTGCACCGCCGGCGCTGCCCCGAACGAGGTGATCGCCGCCGAGCCTTCGGTGGCGTCGGGAAGACCGTCCTTGTCCTCGTCGGTATCGGTCGTGCTCGCGTCCTTCGGCGGGACCGCGAAGATGATGCCGCCCGAGACGTTGCCCGCGACGATTAGCGCGGATCCGCCCTGCAACAGGTCGTCGGCGTCGAGCTTCGATACGTCGGCAGGGGCCGTCGCATAGCGATAGCCGGTCGAGCCGAGCGCGCCCTGCACTACCAGCGCGCCTGCGATGTCGCCATCGACACGCGCGGCGACCGCACCCTGCCCGATCGCCGCGATCGTGCCCGCGAGCCGGACGTTGCCGGTGACGTCGGCGATCCGCACGCCGGTCGATCCGGTGCCGGTGACCGCGGTCTGGCCGTCATGCGTGAAGGCGCCGGTCAGCGGTCCGCCGAGCCAGATGCCGGCGGAGTTGTTGCCCTTCACCGTGATCGCGCCGCTGTTGACGATCGCGCCCGTATACGCGCCCGCTGTGCGGATGCCGGTGCGTCCGGTGCCCGCCGCGAACGGGCCATCGAGGTCGCCGTCCTTGTCGGTGTCGGTCGCGACATAGCTTTCGTCGATGATGATCTTGCCGGTCGCGGCGTTGGTGATCCCGCCGCCGGTGCCGGCGTTGGCGAGGATGCCGGTCGATCCGTCGGCGTTGGTGACCTGGATCGTGCCTTCGTTGGTGACCGAGTTGACGCTGTCGACGGTGACCGCGGTGCCGGCGGTCGGCGTCACCGAGCCGGCGGCGGCGATGCGGATATTGTCGGGCGCGCCAGCCTTGATCGTCGAGGTCCGCACCGTGTCGGTCCGCTTGGTGTCGATCACGGTCTGCGCCTGGGCGCCCGTCGTTACCGCGAACAGGCAGGTGGTGGTCAGCAGGAGACGACGCATACGGAACCCTTTTCGATGTGTTTTCGAGAAGAGGACGGAGACGTGGCTCGCGAACCTTGAAGCGCGCTCCATTATCGTGCGGCACAATGGCCGAGGCGGCGCGTTGTGCGGCGGACATCTTCAGGGAAATGCCAGCATGATCACCACCATCGCCGAACTCGACCGCATCCGCGACGACAGCAAGCGCCTCGTCACGACGCGCTCGGTGATGTCGGCGGGCGCGGCGGTCGTGCCGATCCCCGGCGCGGATATCGTCGCGGATATCGGCCTGCTCACCAAGCTGCTGCCCGAGATCAGCAAGCGCTTCGGGCTCGATCACGAACAGGTGCAGAAGCTCGATCCACAGCTTGCGCAGCAGGCGCTGGTGATGGCGTCGAGTCTGGGCAACACGATGATCGGCCGGATGGTGACCAAGCGCATCGTCGTCGCGCTCCTCCGCCGCGTCGGCGCCCGCATCGCGGTGGGATCGATGGCGAAGTTCGTGCCGTTCGCGGGCTCGGCGGTGGCGGCGACGATCAGCTTCGGCGCGATGAAGCTGGTCGGTAATTCGCACGTGGAGGATTGCTACAAGACCGCGCTGGCGTTGCTGCCGGCGGATCAGCGAGCACTGGTGAACGCGAAGGGGTGAGTTGATCAGGCGCTTCTGGGCTCCCCTCCCTGGAAGGGAGGGGCTGGGGGTGGGTCGGCCCGTTCGAGCCACCACCGCTAGAACACGCGGAAGCCGACCCACCCCCGACCCCTCCCTTCCAGGGAGGGGAGAAGTTAAAACGCGGCGTCCAGGCCGATGCGGATGGTCCTCGGACGCTGTGGCGTGATCTGCCCGCTCCCGACCTGGAACGGCGTCCCCAGCGCGAACCGGTTTCCGACGCTGTCGGTCAAGTTCGTCATGCCGAGCGTCACGCCCAACGACGGCCGCCCGATCCGTGCAGTAAGCGCCGTATCGAGATAATCGCCCTGCTCCTCGCCCAGCACAGGCCCGACCCCGAGCCGCGACCGCCCGACATAGCGCGCCCAGCCATACACCCGCAGTTCCAGATCCGGCCCGATATCACGCCGGTAATCCGCCCCCAGCCGCCCGGCATAGCGTGCGATGTTCGGCACCTGGCTCATCCGCGCGAGCGCCACGAACAGCGCCGCGCTCGGTTCGGTCACGCGACTGTCGTTGTAGGTGAAGCCCGCATCGAGCGTCAGCCCGGCGACCGGCTTCCACCCGCCCGCCGCGCTGAACGTCCAGATCCGCCCGTCGCCGATATTGGCGGTACTCGGCAGCCCGGTCGCGTCGATGAAGTCCGCCTGGATATCCTGCCAGATCGTGTGCGAAACGCTCGCCGTCAGGTACGCGCGATCGACCCCCGCGAGCCCGAAGCGCATGCCGCTCTCCAACGTCCGCACGCGATCATTCTCGAACCGCCGCACGAAATCGCTCTCGATCGCGAGCCCGCCGGGCCGAAACCCCTGCTGGTAGCGCCCGTACAGCGACACTTTCGGCAGCACCGCCGCGATCAGCGAGGCGGACGGCAGCACGCTCGTCTCAATCCGGTCCGCCGTCACGCGCGCACGGGCGAGCGCGACCGCCTCCAACCGCGCCGGTGCGATGTCCTCGCCGGTCCCCGCGAGCGACGCCCGGGTCACGCGCGCGCCCGCGGTGGCGGTCAACCCGCGCACCAGTTGCACGCTCCCCTCGCCGTACAGTGTCGCCTCGTCGATGCTGTTGGTCACCCCGGTCACCGGCGCCGGCGCATCGACCGGGCCGAGCGAGCGCGACAAACGCGTGCGATTATGCGTGTAACTGCCGCCGACCACCCAGCCGAACCCGTTCCGCATCGGCCGCCATACCCGCGTCTCGTTCGCCATCATGTCGGTCGCGTTGCGCTGCGCGAACACGCGCGGACTGCCCGCGGCTGTCGTCAGGGGGCTGCCGAATGCAGGCCAGTTGCTGCTTGGTAGCGTCGGATCGACTGCTGGCAGGGTCGCGTCGTAGCGTTCGGTCAGCGTCTGGCTGACGATCCCGGTCGAGGATTTGACCTTCAGCCCGCCGATCGCGCCCGACACGACGACCTGCCCCATCATGTAGTCCGCCGAAAACCCCTGCACGATCGCGCTCGACCGGGTCAGCGGCGGCGCGTCGCGGTCGGCATATTGGCTATCGTCGCCCTTGGTCCATTGCCCGATCCCGCCGAGATCGACCGTCCAGCCATTCCCTGCGTCGAGCCGCAGCGCCGCTCGCCCACCACCGATCCGCGTCCGGTTCACGTCGCGCCGGTCGAGCACGGGATTGTCGATATACCCGCCCTCGCTCACGCCGTAGCCGACGACGCGCAACGCCACGCGCTCGCCGAGCGGCACGTTCAGCGTCGCGCCCAAATCAGCGCCCGGATCGCCGTGCCACGTCGCGGAGAGGCCGCCCGCGATCGACGCCGACACCGCGCCCAGTTCCGGCGCGTTCGGTACGGTGCGGATGATGCCGCCAAGCGACCCTGCCCCGTACAGCGTGCCCTGCGGTCCTTCGAGCACCTCGACCGAGGCGATATCGTAGAGCCGCAGATCGGGATCGGGCGCATTGTAGCTCAGCCGCAGGTCGCCGAAATACTGGCCGACGGTGGTCTGGGTCGGTCCTGTGAAACTGGAATCGGCGATGCCCCGGATGAACAGCTTGTTGCGGCCGGCGCCGAGATGCGTCGACGATACGCTCGCCAGCCGTGCGAGGATCGCCTCGGTCCCGCCCGCACCGCCGAGCGCGAGGTCGACGCCATCGAGCAACGCGACCTGCCCTGCGAAATCGCGCAACCGGACGTCGCGCTTGCTGCCGGTGACGACGATGTCCGCGCCCTGGACCGCCGGCGGTGCGGCGACCGGAACGACCTTCGGACGCTTCACTGGAATGACGCGCGGTGCGCGAGCGGTCAGCCGCCACCCGAAAGCGCCCGCTGCGACGATGTCCGCATTCGCCGCAGTCGCCAGCCGGTCGAGTGCTTCGCGTGCGGTCATCCGACCGCGTACCGCGGGCACGCGCCGCGCCCACAAAGCCGGATCGCCGACTACGATACTCGTCCCAGATTGACGCCCGAGCGCCAGCACCGCATCCCCAAGGCGCCCCGCCGGCAAGTCGACCGCCCCCTGCCCCGCCTGCGCGGGAGCGGCGACGGCGAGCACCGCGACGACCAGACATCCGCGCATCCTCACGAGCGCGAGGACATCACCCAGTGACCGCCACGCTTGCGGATCGCGACACCCAGCAGCGGCGCGGCGAGGCGGGGATCGCCCGACAGCTTGGCCGTCGCGATGCTGCCGCTGAACGCGCGCTTCGCGACGCCCGGATCGGCACGCAGGTCGACGCCGAGCGCACGCGACAGGTCGTCGGCGACTTCCGCCAGCGTCGCGCCTTCATACGCCAGCACGCTGTCGCGCCACGATCCGACGCTGGCGACATCGACCGCGGTCACGGTCGCCTTGCCGTCGCGCACGACCAGCCCTTGCCCCTTCACGAGCCGGATGCCGTCTCGTCCAGGGTTATAGTCGACCGCGCCTTCCGATACCGCGACACGCGTTTCAGCGCGCGCAAACTTCACGTCGAACGCGGTGCCGACATCGACCAGCCGAGCGCCGCCGACGCTGACCTCGAACGGATCGCTGTCGTCGTGCCGGACGACGAACATCGCCTCGCCGCGCTCGAGCGTCGCGACCCGCGGGTCGTTGCGATCGAGCATCAGCCGCGTCGAACCACCCATCGCGATCGTGCTGCCATCGGCAAGCCGAACCGTCCGCATCGTCCCCGCCGCGGTTTCGACGGCATAAGGATGCGTGCGCGTCTCGATCGACTCATACCCCAAGAACAGCGCGAGCGACGCGGCGATCGCTCCACCGGCCCAAACCGGCCAGCGCCTCCGCGCAGGCTGCATGACGATCGGCGCGGCCTGCACGGGAGGCACCGCCGCCGCCATCTCCTCGATATCCATCGCCATCGCATGATACGCCGCCGCATGGCGCGGGTCCGCCTCCAGCCAGGCGTGGAACGCCGGCCAGTCGTCGAACGCATCGCCGCCGGTCCGGACGACCCAGTCCAGCGCGGCCTCGTTCAGCGTGCGTGCTTCGATGTCGTCATGCTCCGCCATCATGGCCTCCTATAGCCGAAGACGGAGACGTTGCGATCAAGCCTCATCATAACGTCGCTTTGCATCAATCATCGCGCGATAGGCTTTGCGCAAGTCGCCCTCGACCGTGCTGAGGCTCACCCCGAACTCCGCCGCGACCACACGCTGCTCGACCCCGTCGATCCGGTGACGTCGGAAAATCCGCGCCGCCCGATCGCCGACCGACTGCAACGCCGACTCCGCCAGCGCCGCCTGCTCGCGCGCGATCACGACGCGTTCGGCGGATGGCTCCTCGGAGCGGTCGAGCGACGGTCCCCCCGTCGCCTCGGTCCATTCGCGATCGCGCTTCTCCGCCTGCCGCACCGCGCGGTGGCGATCTAGCATTAGGTTGTTCGCCATACGGTAGAGATACGACAGCGGCGACGCGATCGGCCCGGTCGGGGCAGTCTGGATCCGTACCCACAGCTCTTGCAGCAGATCCTCCGCATCGCCCGCGCCGAGCGAGCGGATGAACCGCAGCAGCGTATCGCGATTTGCTAGGAAAACGGCCTCAAGGCCCGAGGAGTCCATGTCATGCCCGTGTCGATAGGCCGCCGATCGGCGCTCGGCGGCACCGTGTTCCCGGCGGGACGTACAGCGCTTGGCGGGGAGACACAATCAGCGCGCCCGGCACCGGGTTACTGGTGCAGCAGCGTCCAGCCCTGCGGCAGATAGTCGGTCGACATGTAATAATAGAACAGGCACGTCCCGTCGCGGCGATAGGTGCCACCCTTGACGAGGCCCAGCGCGGTGCTGCCCTCGAACACCGGCGCGCCGCTGTCGCCGGCCTTGCACGTCGGCCCCTCGACCGCGACCCAGGTTGGCAGGCACGCACCGCCGCACAGATCGCCCGCCGGCGCGAAGTCGACCATCGCGATCACTGCGCAACTATAGCCGGTACGCTCGCCGCGATGGCACACGAAATCACCGGCGCGGGTGCTCGTCCGGTAGCGCCACGTGGCGACGGGCCGGGCGAGCGTCTTGTCGGTGTCGGCGTAGAACAGCGGTGCGTAACCAACGTCAGGCGCGGTCGCGACGTTGACCTGTACGTCCTGATACCCCCAGCCCCACTGCCCGACGAACGCCAGCGGCCATTCCTCGCGGCTGCCGTCCGAGGGTCGCTTGCCGACATAGGAGAGCGCGTCCGGGCAATGCGCCGCGGTGACCACGCCGTTGCGTACCCCGTCGGATACGACGAAGCCGGTCGTGCAGGCATAGCGCTTGCCATCGACCGTCCCGACGACGCGCGCCCCGCCCTCGATCGCGCCGCCGTCGACCGGGGCGGGTATGAGCGTGGGGACCGGAGCGACCTGATCCTGCGCCATGTCCGCGGGCGGCTTATCAACGGCTTCGATTCGCACCGGAACGCCGGTCATCGTCGCGATCCGGGTACGCAACTCACCGTCGCGATCGAGATCGGCATCGCCCGATGCGATCATCACCACGAGTTCGCCGGTTCGCTGGTCCACGCCGAGCCCGGGCGGGTGCGGGAGGGACTCGCGTATCTTCGCCTGATACGCCGTGATCGCGGCGAGCACCGCTTCGCGCGTCGCGGGAGCGCCAGTATGGAAGACGATCGGCACGACCATCCCGCCCGCCGTCACCGACTGGTCGGCGACCGGATCGGTGCCGGTCAGCAGCACGACGATGCGGTAATTCGGCTGATGCTCGATCGCGACGCCGGCCCAGCGATCCTTGTAGGTTTCGCGCAGCGCGTCGGTTGCGGGCACGCTGTCGCCCTGCGCGCGCATCCGTCGCAGCGCCTCGTCGAACGGCACGCCGAACCGGGTCGCATACTCACTCGCATCCTGCATCAGCGCGTCGACCGGCAGTTGCACCTGCGCCGCCGATACCGGCCCCACCCCGAGTGCAAGCAGCGCCGCCGCCAGAAACCACCGAACAGATATAGTGAACATGAACGACGAAATCCTGGGCGCGCGGGTCTTCTGAGGCGTCATACCGCCATGATCTGAACCGGTGCTTTCACGCAAGCGATCGAGGTGATTGCGCGCGATCTCGCAAGCGTCCTATCAAGCACGCCATGAAGATCATGCTCTCCGCCAGCCTCGCCGTGCTCGCCTTTGCGAGTGCCCCCGCCGCCGCCCGGCAACTCACCATCGATGACGTGACGATGCTCAGCCGCGTCGGTGCGCCGACCGCGTCGCAGGACGGGCATTGGCTCGTCTGGGCGCAACGCGAGACCGATCTCGCCGCGGACAAGGGGCGCTACGATCTCTGGCGACTCGACCTGACCACGCCGGGCGCGGCGCCGGTGAAGCTGCTCGCCGATCCGCAGGTCAACGAGAACGACCCGCAGATCGTCGGCAACACCGTGTACTTCACGTCCGACAAGGGCGGCGAGGATGCGGTCTGGTCGGTGCCCGTCACCGGCGGCACGCCGCACAAGCTGACCAGCTTCAAGGGTGGATTCAGCGGCTTCAAGGTCGCGCCGACGGGCGACAAGCTGCTCGTCTGGGCCGATCGCAAGCCGGGCGCGCCGAGCCTCGAGCCGGCGATGGTCAAGAAGGATCCGAACGCGGGCGCCGGGCGCACCTACGACCAGCTGTTCGTACGGCATTGGGATACATGGGCGGACGGCACGCGCTCGCAGCTGTTCGTGTTGCCGCTGACCACCGCGGGCGCGACCGGCAACGGCGTTCCGCTGGTTGGCGCGCTGGTCGGTGATACACCATCGAAGCCGAATGGCGGCGGCGAGGAAATCTCGTGGAGCCCGGACGGCCGCACCGTGTATTTCGCGTTGCGCGAGGCAGGCCGGATCGAAGCGCTGTCGACCAATCTGGACATCTTCTCGGTGCCCGCGGACGGCTCGGCAGCACCGGTCAACCTGACCGCGGCGAACAAGGCGACCGACAACCTCCCCACGGTATCGCCCGATGGCCGCACGCTTGCCTATTTCGCGATGCGCCGGCCTGGGTTCGAGGCGGATCGCCAGGTACTGACGCTGCGCGACATCGCCAGCGGCAAGACTGTGTCGCTGACCGAGCGCTGGGACCGGTCGGTCGGCTCGATCGCCTGGGCGCCGGACTCGAAGTCGCTCTACGTCACCGCCGACGATACGCAGGAGACGCCGCTGTTCCGCGTCGACGCCACGAACGGTGCGGTCACGCGGCTAACGCAGGAGGGTCACGTCAGCGCGGTCGCGATCACGTCGCGGGGGCCTGTGGTGGCGATCGACAGCCTCACCGCACCCGCCGATTTCTACCGTGTCGCAGGCACCGGCGCGCCGCAGCGTTTGACTCAAGTCAACGCTGCCAAGCTCGCCGGGATCGACATGCCGACGGTCACGCGGTTCAACTTCAAGGGCGCGAACGCGGACACAGTCTGGGGCTATGCGGTCAAGCCGTACGGCTCCACGGGGAAGGTCCCGGTTGCGTACATTGTCCACGGGGGCCCGCAGGGATCGAGCAACAACAGCTGGTCGTATCGCTGGAACCCCGCCGTGTTCGCCGGCGCGGGCTACGGTCTGGTCGCGGTCGATTTTCATGGGTCGACCGGGTACGGACAGGGCTTCACCGACGCGATCAGCAACAACTGGGGCGGCTGGCCGCTCGAGGATCTGAAGAAGGGGCTGGCTGCCGCGACCGACAAGTTCGCGTGGCTCGATGCCGACAACGCGTGTGCGCTCGGTGCGTCGTACGGCGGCTACATGATGAACTGGATCGAGGGGCAGTGGCCCGATCGCTTCAAGTGCATCGTCCAGCATGACGGCGTGTTCGACGCGCGCGCGATGGCGTACGAGACCGAGGAGCTCTGGTTCGACGAATGGGAGCATGGCGGGAAGGCCTATTACGAGGACCCGCAGGCGTTCGAGAAATGGAACCCGGTCAACTACGTGGCGAAGTGGAAGACGCCGATGCTGGTGATCACCGGCGAAAAGGACTTCCGCATTCCGTACACGCAGGGGCTGGCGACGTTCACCGCATTGCAGCGGCGCGGGATCCCGTCGCGGTTGCTGGTGAACCCGGGGGAGAACCACTGGGTGTTGAAGCCGAAGAACTCGCGGCAATGGTATGGGGAAGTGTTGGGCTGGATGGGGAAGTGGACTGCTAAGTAGGGAATTAACCCCTTCTGGATGCGTTACCACCCCGGCGAAGGCCGGGGCCCAGTTGGAAAAGTCACCGTAACGGAGCGCATCCTTAGTTAGCCACGTTCCCCAACTGGGCCCCGGCCTCCGCCGGGGTGGTGCTAGGTGTTGGTAGCGTTTCATACCCAGGCGCGACGTGTTTCCCCGCGAAGGCGGGGACCCAGACTGGGCTCCCGCCTTCGCGGGAGAACAAGGTTAGAGCGGGCAACGCTCTCCCGGTCAGTGTGCCTTTGGCTTCTTCACCGCATGCAAGCCCAGCGCGATCGCGCCGCCCAGGATCAGCCCGACGATCCCCGAGAAGAACGCGTTCATCACCCAGTTCACCGCGCCCTTGGCAAACGGCACCGCATGCGACGCCGCCTCCGCCGTATCGTGGATCCAGTGCGGCAGCGTCGTGAACCCGAACTCCTCGATCCCGTGGACGATGATCTGGCCACCGACCCAGACCATCGCCGCCGTCCCGATCACCGACAGCGCCGACATCACGATCGGCATGCCCTTCACCAGCCCACGCCCGATCGCCTGCACGACCGTGCTGCTGCGCTGCGCCAGATGCAGCCCGATATCGTCCATCTTCACGATCAGCGCGACCACGCCGTAGACGCCGATGGTGATGACGATCCCGACCAGCGCCAGCACGATCGCCTGCTCCCAGATTGGTTTGGTCGCGACGTCGGACAGCGCGATCACCATGATCTCGGCCGACAGGATGAAGTCGGTGCGGATCGCGCCCGAGACCTTCTGTGCCTCGAGCGTCGCGGCATCGACCGGCTCGACGACGACCTCCTCGGCATGACCGCCGCCGAATGCCTCGAGGATCTTCTCCGCGCCCTCGAAACACAGATAGGTGCCGCCGATCATCAGCAGCGGTGTCAGCAACCACGGCGCGAACGCGCTCAACGCCAGCGCGGCGGGCAGGATGAAGACCAGCTTGTTGCGGAACGATCCCAGCGCGATCTTGCCGATCATCGGCAGTTCGCGCTTGGGCTCGAACCCGACCATGTAGCGTGGCGTCACGGCGGCATCGTCGACCACCACGCCGATCGCCTTGCTGCCCGCCTTGCCGGTGGTCGCGGCGATATCGTCGAGGCTGGCGGCGGCGAGCTTAGTGATCCCGGCAATGTCGTCGAGCAGTGCGACCAATCCTGTCGGCATCGATGGTGTCCTTCGCGTAAGTATCGGCGCTCGGTAACGTGACAGGATTGTCATGCAACGGCTTTCGCACTTGCGGTAGTGCGCGGCGGGCGGAATGGTTGCAGCCGACGCGACCCAAGCGACAGGACGGATCATGACCCCCTTCCCGAACGACGACTTCATCACGAACCTGCCGAAGGCGGAACTGCATCTCCATATCGAAGGAAGCCTCGAGCCCGAACTCATGTTCGCGCTGGCCGAGCGCAACAAGGTCGCGATCCCGTTCAAGAGCGTCGAGGACGTCCGCGCCGCGTACAGCTTCACCAACCTCCAGACCTTCCTCGACATCTATTACGCGGGCGCCGCGGTGCTCCAGACCGAGGAGGATTTCCGCGATCTCGCAGTCGCCTATTTCGACCGGGTCGCGCAGGACGGCGTGGTGCATGCCGAGATCTTCTTCGACCCGCAGACGCACACGCACCGCGGCATACCCTTCGATGTGGTCGCACGCGGGCTGTTCGCGGGGATCGACGAGGCGCAGGCCAAGCACGGCATGTCGGTCGGGCTGATCATGAGCTTCCTCCGCCATCTCGACGAGGAGGACGCGTTCAAGACGTTCGCGCAGGCGGAGCCGTGGCTCGACCAGTTCATTGGCGTCGGGCTTGATTCGTCCGAAGTCGGTCATCCGCCCTCGAAATTCGCACGCGTGTTCGCGGCGTCGGCGGATGCCGGGCTGATGCTGTGCGCCCACGCCGGCGAGGAGGGCCCGCCCGCCTACATCCACGAGGCGCTCGACATCCTCCAGGTCGACCGGATCGACCATGGCAACCGCGCGCTTGAGGATCCGGCGCTGGTTGCACGGCTGGCACGCGACGCGATGACGCTGACCGTGTGCCCCTTGTCCAACGTCGCGCTGCGCAACGTCGACCGACTGGAGAACCATCCGATCGACCGGATGCTTGATCTCGGGCTGCGCGCGACGATCCATTCGGACGATCCAGCCTATTTCGGCGGTTATATCGGCGAGAATTTCCGCCAGACGGCACGCGCGAAAAACTTGTCTCGCGAGCAGGTCGTAACGCTGGCACGCAACAGCTTCCTCGGCAGTTTCCTGGATGACGACGCGCTCAGCGGCCATCTCGCGACGCTCGACGCTTATGTGAAGGCGCATCCATGATCGGGCGGTTCCTCTCCGTCTTCGAGCCGTTCATCCTGATGCTGCTCGGCACCGTGGTGCTGGCGAGCCTGCTGCCGGCACGCGGCGAGATGGCGACGATCGTCGGCTATGCCGCCGATATCGGCATCGTCCTGCTGTTCTTCCTGCACGGCGCGAAGCTGTCGCGCGATGCGATCTGGGCGGGGCTGCGCAACTGGAAGCTGCATCTGGCGGTGCTGGCCATCACCTTCGTCGCGTTCCCGCTGTTCGGGCTCGGGCTGACCGCACTGCCGTTCGTGACCGGACCGCTCGCCGCCGGGTTGCTGTTCCTGACCTTGCTCCCGTCGACCGTGCAGTCGTCGATCGCCTTCACCGCGATCGCGCGCGGCAATGTCGCGGCGGCGGTGTGCAGCGCGTCGTTCTCGAACCTGCTCGGTATCCTCGTCACGCCGGCGCTGGTCGCGCTGTTGATGAACACTTCGGGCAGCGGCGGGATCTCGATCGAGAGTATCGAGGCGATCGTGCTGCAACTGCTGGTGCCGTTCGTCGCCGGGCATCTATTGCGGCCTTGGATCGGTGCGTGGGTGACGCGCAACAAGAGCCTGCTGACGGTGGTCGATCGCGGCTCGATCCTGCTGGTCGTCTACAGCGCGTTCGGCGCCGCGGTGGTCGAGGGGCTATGGACCAAATTGTCGCTCGGCGACCTGATCCTGATCGGACTGTTGTGCGCGGCGCTGCTCGCGTTCGTGCTCGGGCTGACGTTTGCCGTTGCCCGGCTGATGAAACTCCCCCGCGAGGATGCGATCGTCCTGCAATTCTGTGGTTCGAAGAAGAGCCTCGCGTCGGGTGTGCCGATGGCAGGCGTGTTGTTCCCGCCCGCGCAGGTCGGCGTGATCCTGCTGCCCGTCATGCTGTTCCACCAGCTGCAGC
>Ga0247809_1000082_pt1 | contig 56613 bp, 81 predicted proteins | sample UWRJL104311B1_FD_180951 | JGI IMG/M metagenome (GOLD analysis project Ga0247809, IMG submission 180951) | Plant litter microbial communities from Arlington Agricultural Research Station in Wisconsin, United States - UWRJ-L104-311B-1 | ecosystem: Environmental > Terrestrial > Plant litter >... | reverse complement strand
CTGAGCTTGAGGCGATTGCTCAGGCCAAGGCTTCTCTTCCGGACATGAGCAAGATGAATTGACTTGTTAGACTAACTACAATCCGTTAGTCTAACGCCATGGAAAAGCCCCTTTGCAAAATCTGTAAGGAACGCCACTATGGCCTTTGTAATGAATTTGCCGCGAAGGTGGGAAGTTCTGATGCCAAGCCCACACAGGCACAACCAAGAGCCAAAGCTGATAGGCCATCGATACCCCGTAAAGAACGGTCTGACGTGGCGAGAAGTGTCACGCCAATTCCCGAGACAGGCGGACGAGATAAGGCAAAGAACGGAACGTTTGACCGGGTAGCGTACCAGCGTGAGTACATGCGCAAGCGTCGTGCTGCCAAGTGACACCAACTCCCCAGCAAGCCGCTCAAGAACTTCTGCGTCGTCGGAAGGCTCGCAAGAACCTAACCGACTACGCACGGTACATCGATGTTCCTGGTGCACCGCTAGTCGAGCAGGATGAAAACTCAGACACGGCTAACGCTCACGTCGAGACGGAACTGGCCGAGCATCATATCCTAGCCCTAGATGCTATCCAGCGATGCATAGAGAAGCCCAACGGCAGGCTTATGCTGCTCATGCCGCCCGGTAGTGCAAAGTCCACATACGGCAGCGTTGTCGCTCCCTCATGGATCATGGGCAAGATACCAAACTACCGCATGATTGGCGTGTCCTACGGTTCGGACATGGCCCGCAAGTTTGGGCGGCGAACTCGCTCGATCATCAAGCAGCCCAAATATACCACGCTGTTCGGTACTGGCTTGTCCGCTGAAAGCTCTGCTGCTGACGAGTGGGCGCTAGGTAACGGCTCCGAGTATATGTCGGGCGGCATCCTGTCTGGCATCACCGGCAACCGTGCTGACTGCGTTGTGGTGGATGATCCGTTCAAGGGCCGTCAAGATGCGGACTCCGAGGTTATCCGAGAGCGGACCATTGCCGAGTATGAGGAAAGCGTTCTAACGCGCCTCAAGCCTGGAGGGTCACTGATCATCATCAACACCCGCTGGCACAATGGCGATCTTAGTGGGTCAATCCTGCCAGAGAACTATGCAGGCGAGAGCGGGATCATCCGGGGCCGTGATGGTGAGGACTGGGAGGTTATCTGTCTTGCCGCCAAGTGTGAGCGCTCTGATGATCCGTTGGGACGTGAGATTGGCGAGTACATTTGGCCTGAGTGGTTTCCTGCAAGCCATTGGGCAAAGTTTGAGAGATTGCCGCGCACATGGTCGGCTTTGTTCCAACAGCGGCCCTCGCCTGACACTGGCGACTATTTCAAGCGCGAATGGATACACCTAGCCGATAGCCTGCCTGATAGAGCCTCAATGCGCGTCTATGGTGGCTCTGACTATGCAGTGACAAGCGACGGTGGCGATTACACGGTCCACGCCGCCGTTGGCCTTGATCCAGAGGGTAAGCCATGGCTGCTCGATCTATGGCGGGCACAGGCGAGCTCTGATGTTTGGGTTGAGGCGTTCTGTGACCTTGTGCTGAAATGGGCTCCGATAGGCTGGGCTGAGGAAACAGGGCAGATCAAATCCGGCGTTGGCCCATTCCTCACACGAGCTCAGCTTAGCCGTGGGGCTTATGTTGCAAGAGAGCAGTTCCCAACCCGAGGTGACAAGGCCATCCGTGCGCAGTCATTCCGTGGTCTCATTGCAACGCGCGGTCTCTACATTCACAAGGATGCGCCCTTTATCTCAGACCTGATTAGTGAGATGATGAGCTTCCCTGTTGGCGTCCATGACGATCAGGTTGACGCCTTGGGTTTGGTTGGACAGTTGATTGATCGGATGCTTGCAGGCAAGCCTTTGCCATCGCCAGCGGAAGCCATTGCTCCTGAGAACTACGGTAAATCCAGGGTGCCAACATACGAAGAGCGCAAGAGAACCAAGAAGGGCGGGAGACGGATATGAGCGGAATGCCTCAAACGGCAGAGGAATGGCGCGACTACGAAGCAGACAGATTGATGGCGAGAGCTTTGGCCATTCGTGATGAGGTGCAGAAAACCCATAGCCTAGAAAAGCTGGTGGAAATGCAGGTCGCAGCAATAAGGCAAGAGCGAAACGTGATTGAACGCATCGGTGAAAAAGCCGTTTATGATACACCCTCAGACGCTCACTAGGAGCTTATCATGACCAAGTTCATCGAAGACCTCAAAGCCGGTGGTTATATCCCCGGCGATCTTTCCACATTGCCCTCAGACATTTCCGACGCTGACCGCCGCAAGGTCGAACAGTACGAAGCTGACGAGGCCAACAAGCGGATGAAGAACCAGCAGGGACAGAAGCCAAATCTGGGCAAGTTCCACGTTGAGCTTAATCCAAACCAGTACGGCTTTGCAGAGCAGGCCGCGCATGGTGATGATAGCGCCGATGAACCCGTTGACAAGGACGAGAAGAAGAACGATAAGTAATCGTCTTCTCTGCTTCTTGACCTCCTAGAGCCCCGTTGCCATCCCCCGGTGACGGGGCTTTTGTTTGCCTTGTTCGTTCGTCAAACGCGTGGTAAAAGGATTCAATCGTTCGTAAAGGTGGACCAATGCCGGTATTTGACCTCGCCCAAAGCCTCCAGTCCCTTGGCGTGTCTGCTGAGCTAGGGCTAGAGATTCAACGACAGATCGCAGCCGGTACGGGCAATATCAACAGGCTGCTCGAAAGCGGCCTAGTTCCGCTGGATGCGCTGAACCTCGCCTCTGGTATTACAACGGGAACGGTATCGGCTGATCTGTTAGCGGAGGGTTCAATTGTTCCGGGTGTTGCGGTGGTCATTGCCAAGGCAGTGAGTACACCGCGCAATACCGTTTTGCCGACGATCACGGGCACTGCGCAGGTTGGGCAGGTTCTCACGAGTACGCAGGGCACGTTCACCGGATCAGGCAACACATACGCTCGACAGTGGACGGCTAACGGCGTTGATATCGTCGGGGCAACGGCGAACACCTATACTCCCATTGTTGGGCAGGTTGGTCAGGTCGTTCGGGTGCGCGTTACAGCGACGAACGCCAATGGCAGCGTATCTGCTACCAGCCTTCCAACCGCAGCCGTGATTGCAGCGTAAATGGCATTTGGCGATAGCGAGCCTCACAGCGTCGATCCAAAATCAGCGGCTCCCTATCTGGAGGCCATTGAGTGCTATCGCAAGGAGTTTGACCGCTGGTTTCATCGGTGCGACCAGATCGACCGTGTTTACTCCGGCCTCCAAAGCCTCTCTGGCATTACGCTTACAGAGATGGCGATTGTAGACCGTGAGTATGATCTGTTCTGGGCTTCGATGGAGGTTATCAAGCCTTCCATCTATTCCCGCCCGCCCATTCCAGTTGTCACGACAAAGTTTCAGGACCGTAAGCCGGTCAAGCGCGTAACGGCTGAGTTGCTGGAGCGCTCGGCAATTGCAGGGTTCGACCTAACCAACATCAATTCTTCCATGCTTGGCGTCCGTGATGATCTAGCGATCAACTCACGCGGACAACTTTGGGTAAGTTACGAGGATGATGGCGAAGAAAAGGTCTGCATTGAGGATTTGGATCGCGACGACTTCGCGCATGATCCAGTTCGCAAGTGGACTGAAGTTAGCTGGGTTGCCCGTCGCGCTTGGATGACCAAGAAGGAAATGCGTGATCGGTTTGGTGAAGGAGTTGCAGATGATGCGACCTACACTGAGAAGCGCACTGAGCAGGCCAGAGACTCCAGCACTAACGGCGTCAAAGATACCGTCAATAAAGCCGCTGTATGGGAAATCTGGGACCGCAACGAAAAGAAGGTCATCTGGATTTGCGATGGCCTTCCCGACATTCTGGAACGTGAAGAGCCACACCTGAAGCTCAAGGGATTCTTCCCATGCCCTGAGCCCGCCTATGGTACACGCCAGCGCCGCAGCCTCGTGCCTGTGCCGGATATGGTGTATATTCAGGGGCAGTTGGAGACGATCAATCTCCTTACCCAGCGCATCCACGACCTCGCAGAACATTTGCGGGTTATCGGCATTATCCCGGCTGGTACGGATATCGGGGATGCGGTTGAAACGGCGATGCGGAGCGAGAATGCCTCCAGCATCTTCGTTCCCGTACCTGCTATGTCTCTATCGTCTGGCGCAAGCAAGCTGGTTGAATGGCTCCCGATTGATCAGGTAGCGCAGACCATCCTAGCTGCTGTTGAGGAGCGCCGTGAGCTTATTGGCAACGTTCAAGAGCTTCTTGGTGTAGCTGACATTCAGCGTGGCGACAGTGACCCGAACGAAACGCTTGGCGCTCAGCAGATCAAGGTGCAGCATACATCGGCCCGCAGCCGGGACCGAGTGAAGGGTCTAGAGCGCATTGCCCGTGATGCAGGCCGCATCATGGTTGAGATATTCGCTGAAGAGTTCAACATCGATACGCTTCTCAAGATGGCGCAAATGCAGCTTCCGACCAATGCGGAAGTGAAGCGCGAAATCAAAGAGATTGAAACCAAGGCCAAAGAGCAGATCGATGAGATTGAAGGGCAGATTGAGCAGTTAGCCGCTCAAGACCCTCAGAAGGCCCAAGAGGCCGCTCAGCAAGCCCAGCAGCAGACACAGCAGATCATTTCCGAGGCAACTGAGGCGGTGAAGAAATCCGCTGCTGCTGTTACCGTTGAAATGGTCAAAGAGCTTCTGAACGATACCAAGACCGACCCGTTCATTTTCGATATCGAGACAGATTCCACGATCTACCCCGATGAGATGGCCGAGAAGCAGATGCGCAATGAGTTCCTTGCCGCTCTGGCTACAGGCATGCAGGCGCTTATGCCGATGATCCAGAGTGGGGGTTCGGCTGCTGCTGGTGAAATCCTCAAGTGGAATCTCGACGTTTACCGCCCGCCCCGTGCGCTCATGTCGTCTATTGATGAATGGATTGATACGATGAGCAACACGCCTCCTCAGCCCAACCCTGATGCGGAAAAGAACGCCGCTGAGGCTGAGTACAAGAAGGCCATGGTCGGGATTGAGACTAAGAAGGTCGAACAGGACGGCATGTATAAGACCGCCGAGATGGCCTTGCGCGAACGTGAGATTGGCCTCAAGGAGCAAGAGATTGCCTCTAAGCCCCAGACTGAGGCCATGAAGGAACAGATCAAGGCTGAGGGCAATGCGCAGGCCAAGCAGTTGGATGCTCAGGTTGCGGTGGCGCGTGAAGAGGCCCAGCTTGGCGCGGATATCCAAACAACGCAGCTTTCTCTCGATGCAGAAGCGGCCCTAGAGGCACAGCGTCAAATCTCTGAGGATGCGCGGTTTGCAGCCGAACAGCAGTTCAAGCGCGAGGAGTTGGCGATTGATACGCAGCTTGAGTACGACAAGCTAGATCAGCAGGCCGAACAGGCGCGACAGACAGCTATGGTTGCAGCCATGAAGCCAAAGGGTCCGACAAATGAGCGTTAAGACCAAAGGCCGTCGCGGGCTTATGCTTAATGTGAGGCTGGCTTATCCTGGCATTTTAGGCGGCGCTGTTCCGTCCATTCCTCCCGGCATGGCTCTTCTCACGGACGATAACGGCGTTTACCTCACCGACGATAACGGCAACTATCTCATGGGGGAGGCTACCTAATGGCCGCGCCACTGCCTAGCCGCACTCTCAGAGACTATCTGTCCACATTGCCCATAGGCCCCGGCGCTGGCGTGGTGGATCGAAACCTAGTCATTCGTACCGATCTTGCATCGATGTTGCAGGCTGTCCCTGCTGGTGGCCTAACAGGGCAGGTTCTCGGCAAGCTCAGTAACGCCAACCTCGATTTTACTTGGGTAAATGCTGGCGCTGGGGACATGCTCAAGAGTGTGTACGATCCGCAGAATAAGAACTCGGATGCCTTTGCCCGCGCTAACCAGACGGGGACGCAATCCGCTAGCACCATCACCGGGCTAGCAGCGGTTGCCACTAGCGGCGCTTATGCTGATCTGAGTGGGGTGCCTGCAATCCCGACCTATCTAGCGCCCCGCCTTGTTACGGTCGCCACAACTGCAACTCTAACCCCCAACGCCAACAATACTGACATTGCAGCCATCTCTGCACAGTCGGGGGCGTTGACGATTGCAGCCCCAACTGGCATCCCGGTTGATGGTCAATCGCTCATCATTCGTATTCGAGACAACGGCACAAACCGCGCAATCACATGGAATGTAGCATATAACGCCTTTACCTCGATTGATCTGCGAACCTCGACGGTTACGGGCAAGACGCTGTTGTTCCAGTTCATTTACAGTCTCGCTGAAACGCAATGGCAGCTTATCCATAGCAATGCATCATACGGGATTTGGAGCTAATGGCTGGTTTCCCTGTAGTGATCGCAACAAATGGCATCGGTGTTCCAGTCAGGCCAACAGCCGTCAACGCGCCGGTAATGTCGATTGCAGATAATGGCTTTGGGCTCCCTATCGTGCTGGATAACAAGGGAACGCCATTCATCGTTCAAGGCTTCACGCCGGTTAACTGGAATTTCCAGACAATCAACATGACAGCGGGAACGAACGGGCAGCATGTTGGGTACTCAACGGGTGCCGCAACCCTTCCACAGCCCGCTTTCGGCTCTATAAGTGCGCAACCTACAGCCTCAACCACGCTCCTGTCATTCTACAATGACACTGCAAGCGGACGCTATCTGGCGGTGTTCCAAAGCAACTACCTCCTAGCACTTCAGGGCCTAAAGGTTTCCATCGGCGGATTCCCAATTACCTCATATGAGACTGAATTGATCGGCGGCAATACGTGGGTACGGTTTGCGGCTGGCGTTGGCAATCTCACCCCTGCCGCAGTCTATGAATTGCTCTTTGGCTTTTAGGAGAGTGCATTGTCACGTCAAAGCATAGACATTACCGGCCCCGGTCCTCACGTTATCTTCACGCCGGGAACAAGCGAGTATTTCCTAGCGCGTGAGCTATTCCTGACGTTCGCTCATTCCGCTCCAACTAGCCTTAGGGTGTGGTTTTGGTCGGCAAGCAATCTAGTAGCTGGTCCATACTACGTGACTGATGGCGGGCAGATTCGATACAAAAGCTCAGACAGCCAGAACACCTACAAGAATGGCCCGGGTGAAGCTTTCGAAATTACGATGGACCCAGGTATGTCGGCTGCTGGCACTGTCGATTATGAGATTGGTGCGCTGTGATAAACCACTGGAGCGTACAGAACCCGATTGTCGGAAGGAATGGAGCCCAAGGCCCGCAGGGAGTCAAAGGTGATAAGGGCGATACCGGAGCAACGGGTGCGGTTGGGGCTACGGGGAACACTGGACCATCTGGACCTACTGGTTCAATCGGACCCATCGGCCCAGCCGGACCCGTTGGCGCGACAGGAAGCACGGGAGCAACTGGCGCTAAAGGGGATACTGGTTCACAAGGCCCGATAGGGCTCACCGGAGCCACAGGCACCGCAGGAACAAACGGCACGAATGGGACTAATGGCGCAACCGGCCCCGCTGGCCCCGCCATCGTCTCCGCTCCGACTGTGGTAACGCCCGCCTTTGGCACGGCTTACGCGGCATCTGTACCGACGAAACCTAGCTTTATCAGCGCCATGATCGACACTGCGTATACAGTGACAGTGATTGGTACGCAGGCCGATACCGTAGAGCTTCGCATTGGCCCCGTTCAGGCTCAGGTAGCAGCAGGAACGGGCGGAACGGCGGTAGCTACATTCCGCGCTTCCGTGACAGGCATTGCATTGGTTATCGGCTTAGGCATCGGGCAGCGCAATCAGTTGTCAGCATGGGTTCCTACAGGCTGGTTCTGGGCCCTTCGCCGCGTCTCAGGAACGACAGCAACAATTACATCAGCAACGGATCAGGCACTAGGATAATGGACAAACATTCGCTCTCAGACGGCGAAAAGCTCCGCGCAATAGGTATGTGGGTTTTTATGCGTAGTCTCGTGATCGCAGCGGCCTACGGGCTTATCAAGTTCGGGCAATATGCAGTGAGGTTCGTATGACCCGGTATAAATCAGTTCCGGGCGGTTTCTTGAATCTCGATACTGGCGAGGTTGAGCCAATCGTTTATCGCACATACGATGATCGCAACCCGCCCCCGCTCCCGCGCATCAACACTAGCGATGAGCAACCCGCGCTCATGAGCATGGCTGACGGTCAAATGTACACATCCAAAGCCGCTATGCGTGAGAGCTACAAGCCCGGTGGAAACCCTCAGGGGGCTACTTTTGTGGAGATAGGCGATGACCAGTCCTACAAGCAGCAAGCGCAGGCGAACCGCAAGCCAGATGAGAACCTGATACGTGAGGCGACAGAACGGGCCTTTGCCGATCTTAACGCCGGTCGCCTTGGCGAATAACTAAACCTCCCAACTCAGACAAGGGAAACAAAATGACCGAATTGAATACCGAACCTCTCTCCACGGTTATCGACAATGATGCGCCTGCTCCGGGGAGCGCAGAGTTTCGCCCTGATGCTCCAGCCCCAGAGCCCGTTGAGCCTGAAAAGCCCATGTCTCTTGAGGATGCTGTAAAGCAGGCCGCAGCCGAGACGAAGGAAAGCGCCGATAAGGAACCCAAGCCAAAGGTTGAGCCCAAAGAGGCAAAGCCAGAAGCCAAGGTTGAGCCTAAGCCTGAGAAGGTAGCACCTGAACGTGGCGATAATGGAAAATTCACTGCCAAACCCAAGGCAGAACTAGACCCCGAAGCTGGCGACCCAGCGGAAGGTGCGGAAGTAGAGCAGGAACGCGGCGAACCTCGTCCGTCTGAGGGCCGGGATATCAATCGCGCTCCTGCTCACTTCTTGCCACGCGCCAAAGAGGCATGGGCTGGGGTAAACCCGGATGTTCGCGGCGAAGTGCACCGCATGATGGAGAACTACGAGAAAGGCCTTGATGAGGGCCGCGAAGCCGTGGAGTACCGCAAGGAGCTTCGCGAGTTCGATGAGATGGCGAAGGGCGCGGGCACAACCGTAAAGGAAGCGCTTGCAAACTACACCAACATTGACAAGCTCCTTCGCGAAAACCCCGCTGCTGGTGTCGAGCGCATTTTGCAGTCCATCGGCGTCACTCCCCAGCAGTATGCCCAGCATGTCATGGGGCAGGCTAATCAACCCGCTCCGACGCAGGCAGACCGGCAAACTCAGGCGCTTCAGCAGCAAGTCCAAACCCTGACGCAGCAGATTCAGCAACTCACTGCTGGAACCCAGCAGGACCGAGAGCAGGCGCGTAATGCAGAGATTGAACGTTCCATCATCGCGCCGTTCAAAGCAGAGCATCCACGGTATCAGGAGCTAGAGCCCGATATTGCGTTTTTCCTGAACAGTGGTAAAGTGCCGTTCACACTTCCTGAACGACAGCGTTTGGAAGCAGCATACGACATGGCCGAACGGATAAACCCCGTTGGTTCCTATACCCAGCAAGAGCCGGTAGCCCCGGCACCGAATGCCCAGAGGCCGCTAAACCCGGCTGGCAGTAGATCCGTCAAAGGCGCACTTTCCTACGGGGCAGAAGTCCCGCGCAAGTCCGCCAAACTGTCACTCGATGAGGCAATCAAAATGGCGGCGCGATCCGTCAATGGTTGATCTCTAAACCCTAAGGGAATGTTACATGCCCATTAATCCGGTGCGTGCTTATCAGCAGACCCTCAGCGCCACTCTGGCCTATTACAAGCCGGGCATTGAGGAACTGGTCTACAACTCCAACGTGGTTTTCAATACCGTCAAGGAAAAGGGTAACTACCGCTCTTTTGACGGCCCTGAAATCCGCCATCACCTCCAGTTTGCCAAGCAGGGCACACAGTGGGCGACGGGCTACGATTTCCTCGAAAACCCGCCCATCGAACTGTTCAACGACGCTGTGTTCCAGCCCAGCGCCATCTACGCCCCGATCAGCTTCACCGGCACTGAAATCCGCGCTAACACTGGCGACCGGATGATTCCGCTTATTCGGTCCTATGTTCAGGCTGCGACTGAAAGCCTGAATGACGGTCTGGAAATCGCCATCAACGGCAATGGCACGTCCTTTAATGGTCGTGACATGGTTGGCCTTGGTGCTGCGCTTCCCATCGTCACCAATACTGGCGTGTATGGCGGTATCTCCCGCACCATTCCAGAATGGCAGACGACCACTTGGGACGCAAACTCTGCCTTCCCGACCATTGGCACTCAGGTTACTTCGACCACGATCCAGCCGATGCTTCGAGAAATCATGGGCCGTCGCATGAAGGGCAACCGTTCGGCTGACCTGCTGGTCATGTCGCAGGAGCACTTCAGCGCCCTTGAAAGCTCGATGGTCGCGCATCAGCGCATTGTCAACCAGACGCGCCTTGGCGCTATCGGGTTCTCTGCTCTGGAGTTCATCGGTTCGGGCCGTCGCGCTGATGCTGTTCTGGCTTCGGGCATTCGTGCTTCCATGCCAGCCAATACAACCTATGGCCTCGAAAGCCGTTCGCTGTATGTGTACTACCGCGATGAGTTCGCCTTTGATCGTCTCTTTGAAGGTGATGGTCAGATGCCGCTCAATCAAGATGCGCTCGCACAGTTCATCGGCTGGGAAGGTCAGTTCGTTCTGGGCAATCCTCAGTACAGCTGGCGCTTCTATGACTCGAATCCAGCCGCGTGATAGGAGAAAACACAAATGGCTTACCCCTTCCGCATTACTCCCTCGCTTGGTCCTGACGTTACTCAGAAGTTCGCGCCTGTCGCGTTCTATGATGGCGCTAACAGCATCGGCGCACCCTCCTACCAGCTTGGCAGCGTCGTTCGCGGCGTTGATGGGGGTGAATACTTCTGGGTCGTGGCGACTGCTGACATTGCAGCCACGGCTACTACCGGCACTCAGGTTACGATGACGCCCGCGACCAAGTCCATCGCAACCGGCGCGGGCGGTTTCTATACCCCTCCCGGCCTTGCGATCCTGACTGGTGAGGCTGTCCACGTTCGGCGTGGGGCGTTTAACGCCAACCCAACCTAAGACAAAGGGGCCGGGGTTCGCTCCGGCCTTTCTCTTATCTCAGACATAAGGACAACTTGAATGCAGACCGCTGAACAGGCAGGCATGACGCCTATTTTCTACACCTCTCAGGTTGAGGACGTTCTGGCCTCCCGTGAGGCTGGCCGTCCTATCTTCGTTGATGAGGAGCGCATTGAATACCGCTTCGCAGGCAACCGCAATTTCAACTTTCACGATCTTGCCCATGGCTTCCACGAGGAGCGGAACGGCGAAGTCATCACCCACGCCATGCGCTTCCCCGACCATTATCGGAAGTTTAAGGAAACTGGTGGCAATGAGGCTACGGGCACCCCACTCCAGAACCTCCCCGGCCTGACGGCTGTGCAGCTTTCGACGCTCAAGGCGCTGTCCATCTTCAGTATTGAAAACCTCGCAAGCCTTGAAGGGCAGAACATCAAGAACCTTGGTCCGCAGGGTCATTCGCTCAAACAGGCTGCGCAGAAGTATCTTGCCGCTGCCGGTGGCCGTGTGGATATGAAGGATGTACTCGCTCAGATCGCAGCCCTGCAAGCTCGCAATGATGAGCTTGTTCGTATGGTGCAGGAAAACCGTCCAGCGCCCATTGGCTCCGAAACGATTGAGCCTGACAGCACTGATGACCCGCGCACCGATGAAGAGCTAAAGCAGGCGATTTTCGATGCCTACGGGGCGCGCCCAAAGGGGAACCCCAACCGCGCTACTCTTCTGAACATCCTGAGCGAAACGCCGCCTAGTGAGGCATAATGAACATCCTCCAGATCGTGCAGTCAGCTAGTCTTGTTATCGACGTTGAGCGCCCGCAAGCGCTCTTTGCCAGCACTGATCGCACGGCTTTGGAGCTAACGAACACCGTCAACACGGCGGCGCTGCAAATCCTTGATGACTATGATTGGCAGCGCCTTATCCGTACTGCAACAATTGCTGGTGACGGGATTGCGACATCCTTCCCCCTCCCCAGCGACTATAGCCGCATGGTCAAGGATGCGTCCCTTATCGGGCCGAATTGGCGTTTCTACCCTGCTCAGCAAATGCAGGACTTCAATCATTGGCTTGAACTGATCGATTACCCCGTAGCGACATGGCAGCAGCGCTGGATGGTGTTCGGCGGCAATCTCAATGTCATGCCGATCCTGCCTGATAATATGCCGCTGTCCTATGGCTATATCTCAACCAGTATCGTGGTCGGGTCCGATCCATCAACGTTCACGGCTGACACTGACACGTTCGTTCTCGATGATGAACTGTTGCGCCTTTCGTTTATCTGGAATTGGAAAGAGGCCAAGGGCTTCGACTTCTCGGCTGATCTAGCCAAGTACCAGGAGCGCCTAGAAAAGCAGCGCTTCCGTGATGTTGGCTCTCGACAGACCATTATCGGCGGCGGAAGTAGAGGCCGATACACCATGCCCGGAGCGTTCGGATGAGCCTTGTCAATCGCCTCGCAAGCATGAGCAGCAGGCAACCCCGGCCCCAAGCACAGCCCAAACCCCTCCCGGCCCCCATTGGGGGTCTTGTTACGTCCCAGAACATTGGATCGATGGAACCAGGTACGGCTATCGTGATGTGCAACTGGCGTCCGACGCGTACGGGGATTTCTGTGCGGGGTGGCAATATCAAACACGCCACGCTTGGTGCCGAACCTGTCGAAAGCCTCATGACCTACGTGGGGAATACGCGGGCAATCTTTGCGGCGTCAGGCGGCGGTATCTATGATGTGACTTCGCCTGCTGATCCTAACGTCCCACCGGCCCCGGCTGTAACAGGCCAGACCTCAGACTATTACGCCTTTATCAACTTTGCCACGACAGGCGGGTATTTCATGCCGGTTGTGAACGGCACGGATGATTTGCAGCTTTATGACGGGGCGTCGTGGATGGCTATCAATGCGAGTTCGACGCCAGCCATTACGGGTGTTGCTACCGATGGGTTGACGCATATCAATGCGTATCGAAACCGCATCTATTTGGTTGAGGGGAATAGCCTCAATGTTTGGTATCTGCCGGTTGATAGCATCGGCGGCGCGGCTGCTGTGCTGAGCCTATCGGGGATATTCAATAAGGGTGGGTCAATCCTCTTCACAGCCACATGGTCAAGCGAAAGCGGCGCGGCTTCGATGCAATCCTACCTCGTGGTTATGTCTACTGAGGGAGAGGCTGCTGTGTTTACCGGATCGTTCCCCGGTGGCTCTGACTGGTCATTGGTCAACGTGTATGACATTTCAAAGCCCATGGGAAAAAACGGCTGGTTCCGGGCCGGTGGTGATATCATCATTGCGACGGAAATGGGCATGGTTCCTGTTTCCGCAGCACGCTACAAAGACCCCGGCGCTCTGGGCATGGATGCGATATCGGTTAAGATCGAACCCACGTGGAATGAGGCTGCAATCTCTCGTGCTTCGCTTCCGTGGGAAATCGCCAAGGTCGATAGCAAGGATGCCTTCTACGTCAATACCCCTGCTACGGGTAATCAGCCCACTTTAACCATCGTTGGCAATCTAAAGACTGGCGCTATCTCCACCTATACAGGCTGGGATAATCGGTGCTTTGGCGTCCATAACCGTCAAATGTATTTCGGGTGCAATGATGGAACGGTAAGGCTGGCAGAGGTTGGCGGAACGGATAACGGACTGCCATACACTGCTCAGGCCGCATTCGCTTGGGATCATTTAGGAACGCCGGGATGGACCAAATCCATTAAACAGGCGCAAGCCATCTGGAATACGTCGCGCCCGTTTGCCTTTCGCCTCAGCGCATCGGTGGATTACAATCAGCAATTCCCCATCTCGCCCAATGCCATCCCAGATACAGACCCAACATCGTTGTGGGACGTAGGGCTCTGGGACAGCGCACTTTGGGATTCTGGGGATGTGCGCTACAATGTCCGCTCGCGCCAACTTTCGATTAGCCGCACCGGACTTGTATTCTCGATGGAGGTTCAGGTTCCGGTTAACGGCGTGAACACTCCCAACATTGAGCTAGTCTCGGTCTATCATACCACTGTGCAGGCTGGCTATGCAGTCTGACATTGTGCATGGCGATCCTCGGATAGATAGCTGGGTAGCTGGAAAGCTAGGCCTTCGCCAATGGCCTGAATCCTACTCGATAGCGAATGTACGTAATCGGTTTATCCTTGGCGCTACCGTCTTTCATAACTGGTATCCAGAAACCGGGATTGTAGAGCTTACCTCTGTGTCTGACTCTCCGAAGTGGATGAGCCGGAAGATGATAAATGCGGTGTTTTCCTATGCCTTCGATATCTTGGGATGCCAGATGGTTGTCTTGCGCGTCTCTGAGATTAACACTGGTATGGTGAACATTGCTGAGCGACTAGGGTTCTCAGGCTATCTAATTCCACGGTTGCGTGGTAAAACGGAAGCAGAATGGATTTTCTGCCTTACTGACGATGATTGGCTTAATAGCCGGTATAGGAGCCACTGATGGGCAAAGGCGCACCCCAAGCACCCAATCCGGTCAACACAATCCAGCAACAGACTAGCTCCAACCGAGAGACGGCGATTACGAACGCTGGACTTGGTATGGTCAACCAGACCGATGCTCTGGGTAACAAGCTCACATATGCGCAGGAAGGAACGTGGGCTGACGGAACGCCAAAGTTCTCGTCCACACAGACCCTTTCCGGTCCTAGCCAGCAGCTTCTCAATACCGGGCAGCAGACACAACAGAACCTCGCTAGTCTCGCTCAGGAACAATCCGGGCGACTGAGTGGGCTTCTCAACAAGCCGCTCGACTGGTCTGCGCAACAGGGATATTTGAATGATCTGACTGCTCAAAACCTAAACCCGCAATGGGATCGGATGGCTGAGCAGAACGAACAATCATTGGTTAATCGCGGCCTCCGTCCCGGCTCGACGGCGTATAACAACGCAGCTGATGAGTTCAGGCAGTCCCGCTCTAGTGCGTTCAACAATGCTAATTTGTCCAATTTTAATAGCGCCCTCCAGAGTCAACTTGGCGTTCGAAATCAAGGTATAAATGAAATCAGCGCCTTGGCTGGTGGAAGCCAAGTCCAGACTCCTCAGTTTGGCGCTACACCTAGCGCGCAAATGGCCGGTACTGATGTGGCAGGCATTACCAATGCGGGCTATCAGCAGCAGATGCAGCAGTACAATTCAGGCCAGCAGCAACTCGGCGGCTTGTTCTCGGCTGGAGCATCGCTTATCCCGCTCCTGTCGGACCGAAGGGCTAAAACAGATATCGAGCGCATTGGTCAGACGGACGCAGGGCTTGGGTGGTATGAGTTTCGTTACCTATGGGACGATAAAAATGTTGTCCGAGAAGGGCTCATGGCAGATGAGGTTAAAAAAGCTTTCCCATCGGCTGTTGTCCATGACTATAACTCAGGCTATGATATGGTAGATTACCACATGGCATTGGGTGAAAACGATGGACTACGCGACAATATCGGAAAACTTTCGCTACGACCCGGAGACGGGCCTGATGTACCGTAAAAAGGATGTTCTTTGCGGGCCAAACAAATTCGTCAAGTTCAAGGCTGGCGAACAGGTTGGAGCGCGCATGTTGAACGGCTATATCAGTACGACCCTTAAGGGGAAGGCCTATTATCTGCATAGGCTTGCGTGGCTCCTGATGACGGGAGAGTGGCCATCGAAATCCGTAGATCATATAAATGGCGTGAGAGACGATAATCGGTGGAGTAACCTGCGTAGCGCCACGGACCAGCAAAATCAGTTTAACCGCACAGTCCGAAAAGATAGCACTTCAGGCGTTAAAGGCGTTTATTTCCATAAGCAAAGCGGTTTGTGGCGCGCTGCCATTCAGGTTGATGGGAAGATAATTTCTCTGAGGTACCACAAAACTATAAAGCAGGCGAAATCCGCCTATGATGCCGCAGCCGCACTGTACCAAGGCGAATATGCGAGGTTTGAGTAATGGCTAACACCCCTTTTCAATGGGTTGGCAACCAAGCCATCACCTCTCCTGAACAGGCGGCGCGGAAACGGGCCGTCGCTGATGCTCTAATTGCTCAATCAGCCACTCCGGGTCAAAATTGGTCGGAGGGCCTTGCGGACATTGCCGCAGCGCTTTCCGGCACGGTCTTGGGCGGAAGGGTGGATGAAGCTGAAAACGCTGGCCGTGAGCGAGCTGGCGCTTTGTTCGCTGACCTTGCCGTCAACCAAGACCCGAACTCAATCATTGCAGCACTGACAAGCCCGGATGCCGCTTGGGGTTCGGATGCTCAGACCTCTATTGCGAGCGCACTTCTAAATTCCGGTTTGGAACGGTCCGATCCGATGTATCAGCTACAGCGTCAAAAGCTGGAGCAAGAGATTGCGATGATGGGACAGCCGCAACAGCCGGATTATCCAACTTCGGTGCAAGAGTATCTGTATGCTCAGAATGATCCGGGGTTCGCTGCTTGGCAGGCAGAGAACGGCGGTGGTCAGACTATTAACGTAGGCGGTGACGCCGCTAATATCGGAACTATCCCTCCCGGCTTCGCAGCCATCGAAGACCCAACAAGTCCCGCTGGTTATCGCTTCGAACGCATCCCAGGTAGCGCAGCCGAACAAGAGGCTTTGGCGGCATCTCAAGCTTCGGGGGTAAAAACAGCACAGCGCGACACGGTTACAGACACAATCGTTAACGAGGCTAATAATGTTCGCAAGGCTTCCGAAGGCTTTGCAGCAACAGGAATGGGTAATGCCCTGACTGGCGGCATGGGCTTCACTCCCGCAGGGCAGGTTAATCAATCCGTAAACTCGCTCAAAGCCATTGCCGCCGTCGAGAATGTCACTGCTATGCGCAACGCAAGTCCAACGGGCGCAGCGCTAGGCGCGGCTTCGGACAGAGATCTTGCGCTCTTGCAGGACAAGGCGGGCGCTCTCAATCCGCAGTCGCCCACTTTCCGCGATCAAGTTGATGACTATGAGCGGACGCTTTTGCGCATCGTTCACGGGTATGAGGCGGGCGACAAGATTTTCTATGAGACGCGCCAAGGCCCGGTCAAGATCGGAACCCAATCGGACTATGATGCGGCTCCTAGTGGCACTCAATTCATCGCTCCAGATGGAACAACTAGGGTGAAGCCATAAATGGCAAATTGGTGGGATTCTGCTCCCGTTGTAGGTCAAGGCAATCAGGCTCCCGCAGCAAACTGGTGGGATAGCGCCCCTATTGCGGAAGGATCGCAGCCCGGCCCACGTGAAGGTGCCTTTCCTCAAGTCGCGTCTGGCATGACAGAAGGCGGTGCTAGTTTCCTGAACGCGCCCGCAAGCATTCTAGCCCCTCTTGAGATTGGCGCTCGTTCTATTGGGCCAGCTATTGGCAACGCTCTGGGCGGCGATTTTGCTTACCCAACCCTACAGGATAGCTGGCTTCCCCGACCCGGGGACAGGATGTTGTCCCTAGCCGAACAGAGCGGCGCGATGACCCCTCCAAGTGATAATGGATGGGAGAGCGGGGCGCGACGTGTGGGGCAGGAAATCGGCGCTAATGCTGTTCCGATGGCGGGCATTATGAGTGCCGCGCCGACAATTGCAAATGCGCTTGCAAGGGGAGCAACGGAACTTGGACTTTCACTCTCTAGTGGCGGTGGCGCTGCTGTTGCTAACGAGCTTTTCCCTGGCAATCCTATTGCTGACTTGGCTGGTCAAATTGCTGGCTATGGCGCTGGCAGTCTTGTAGCGAATGGGCTGGCCCGTACGGTCACGCCTAACCCAATGTCTCCAGAGCAGGTTGCAACAAGGGACTACCTTCAATCTGAAGGGGTGGACCTTAGCGCAGGGCAAGCGACAGGCAATAAGGCCCTCCAGTACCGAGAGTCTGAACTTGGCGGGCTGTCGGCTGAAAACTTCATGGACAACCAAGGGCAGCAATTCACGAACGCCGCCCTTAAGCGCATTGGTGTAGATGCGCCACGCGCTACACCTGATGTCCTGAACAAGGCATATGCGGACATTGGTAACGAGTTTGACCGTCTGGCGCTTTATACGGGCCAATTCCCGGTTGATAATGTCCTACAAAACGAATTGCAGTCGGCCCTTGATAACTATTCCGATCTTGTTGGGGCGAGCAGTCAGGCTCCGGCTGTCGGCAATGCTATCGATGACATTATCACCAAGTCACTCTCGACACCCGCTGGGGTGCCGCCATCCCTAACTGGTGAGCAGTACAAGACCATCCGGTCTATGATTGGGGATAAGGCCCGCAACAGTTCAAGCTCTGAGCTTTCCTTTGCATTGCAGGATATTCAGCGGGCGCTTGACGATGCGGTGGAGCGCCACTTGGCAGCATCCTCGCCGGATGATGTGGGCTTGTGGCAAGATGTTCGGTCGAAGTATCGAGACTTCTTGACGCTGGAGCGGGCCGCAAGCGGTGCTGGCGAGAAGGCAGCGCAGGGCATCATTACTCCCGCGCAGCTAACGTCAGCCCTTAAGCAGGTTGAGGGGCGGCGCTCCTATGCGCTGGGACGTGGTGATTTCTCAGAGTTGGCCCGAAACGGCGTGTCGGCAATGAGCCCGCTACCAAATTCCGGCACAGCACAACGCACAGCCGCTAGAACCTTCTTTACAGGTATGCCAACTATTGCGGGCGCTCTCTTGGGGCAACAGGCCGGTGGCGGCGATCTTATGGCGGGCTTGGCCGGTGGCTTCGCGGGCGCAGCTATTCCAAGCCAAGTCGGGAAAGCACTTCTAAGCCCGGTCGGGAGAGGCTACCTCACAAACCAACTCTATACCGGAAATCCGGTTGGCGGGGCGAACCAAGCAGCCCTTATTGCCCGCGCCTTAGTTGCTCAAGGGGAGTTCGACAGGTAATGAACCCATTCATAGACCTGAATGACGGATTCCCCTGTGAGCCATCCTTGCGCACCAGCCAAAAGGGTAAGAAACCCCCATGTGGTGGCATAGTACCAGAAGTCAGGCTTAAACTCGTCCATCTCAATCTCCTTTCCCGCAATATCATCTCCAGAAGGGCAAACGTCAATGGCTGAACTAACGGACGCCCAACGCGATACGCTTATCAGGACGGTGTTAGGAGAAGCGCGGGGCGAGGGCCTTGACGGCATGGCAGCGGTTGCGCAGGTTATTCAAAACCGGGCTAACTCTGGTCGATACCCCAGCGATCCGTCCGAAGTGGCATTGCAGCCCTATCAGTTCTCAACCTGGAATTCTGGCGAGGGCGGGAACAACCCACAGCAGTTCAGCCCCAATTCCAATGCGTATCAGCAGGCCGCGCAGGTTGTGGATTCCGTATTCAGCGGGCAGGTTCCAGACCGGACCAATGGTGCGCTCTTCTATCATACCCCCCAGGTTAGCCCCAATTGGGCAAACTCGGTTAATCGCTACGGCACAACGCAGCTTGGAAACCATATCTTTTACAATGGACGCCCAACCCCGCCCGGCGAAATCCCTAATCAGGTTGCGAGTTGGACCGATACAATTCGTCCATCAACTCCAAGCCCTGCTACGCAATCCAAAGCCCTATCGTCGCAGCGCTCTCTTATCCCATCAAGCGGATCGGATGCGCTGAAGTCGGCTATGGCGCGTCTGGCCGGTCAATCCGTGCGGAATGTCTCGCCTGCCACTCAATCGCCTGACCTTGCTCAGATGCGCAATCCCATCATGAGTTCGTCGGCTCGTAATGCTCAGGTCACACCATCGAGCAATGTCCCGTTGCCACGTTCCCGGCCTTCAGCACCGGATATCGTCACGCCATCTATGGCCGCAGTCAACGCACAGCGCGGTAACGTGAATGTAATGCGTGGCGTCGATATGCTTGCGGCAACTCAGAACCCTGTCACCCCTCGCTTAACTGCTGCTGGCGACGATATCTATTCCTACCATATCCCGGACATGACACCGACAGCGATTGTGGGTGGTATTGGCTCGCTCACGCCAAGCCCAGCAAGGCAACGGCTTCCCGATATCCCCCGAACTATTCCGGGGCAGTCACAGATTGAACGTGCTGCTGCGAATGTTAGGCCAGCCGCCCCAGCCGCAAGCCCGTCAACCGTAGCTCCCGCTCAGAACATGCTATCGCGCGATTCTGTCGCCAATGCCGCTTTAGGGCAGCGCGTGGCAACCCAGATGGGACAGGCGTTCAATCCACCCGAAAATGTTCCAGCAAGGCTTGTGCCGAAGCCAATTGTGCAGCCAACAAACGTGACGCGAAATCAGCCGCCAATTCAGGTAGTTCCGGCCCCCCCGCCGCAGATGCGAAGCGCTCCCGTTCCTGCGCTCATGAGCCAAGGTCTTGCGGCACAGCGCATGCCCATCATGGGCTCGCAGCAAATGGGGGGCGGGTTGCCGCTTATGCGCTCGCAGCCAGTCTCTCAATCTCCATTGAGGGTGACAGTAAGCGGAGCGAATTCGTACTCCTCGCCCGCCGCGACCCCCGTACAATCGCTCCAAAGCCAGGGACTTTCGGCTGCGGATGCTTATGCTCTCGCAAATCAGCAATCCAGAGAACGCGCATATGAACGAGTTAATGGCCCAGATACGCGATCCGATTGGTTCAGGGATGTGACAGGCGGCTAAATTATGGTAACAATCATCAAACACTGTATCTCAGGAGTGAACTAATGCCACGCTCTGGTCCCAATGGCACATATACCTTGCCCGGTGCGCAGGCTACGCAGGTTGCCGGAACGCCTATTCCAAGCGCTGTGAATAATCAGGGCTGGTCTGATGCTGAACAGACTTTCAACACCATCCAGCCCGTCGCCTATGGCGGCAATGGAGTAGGAGACGGAAAGCCCCTAGACAACAGTTTTGGCATCAAAAATAGCACAGACCTAACCAAGATTGGCGTGTTCAGTGCTGCTAACATCCCCACGGCTACAACTCGAACTTATACCCTCCCCGCGACAAGCGGAACACTCGCTCTTACGAGTGATATCGCATTTGATAAGTCACCAAATCCTGTAAATCTTGCAATTGCAGCGACCGTTGCAGCTAACGCTCTAACGATTGCGATCAAGGGGTTTGATGGAAATGACCCATCAGCAAGCAATCCAGTTTACGTACCATTCCGAAGCGCTACGGCAAATAGTGGTGACGTTGATGTTCTGACACTTACGGCAGCGACCTCGCTGGTTGTGTCGTCTGGGTCAACTCTGGGCACTACTAGTGCGATTGCGGCTAACCTAGTCGTAGTGGGTTTTAACGATGCTGGAACGTTCCGGCTTGGCGTGATAAATCCTGCGTCTGGTATTCAGATCGTCAATGGGCTTGCGTCTTCGACGGCAGAAGGCGGCGCGGGCGCTGCTGATAGCCAGGGCGTATTCTATACTGGCACCGCGACTACCTCAAAGGCATATTCTGTTCTTGGCGTAATCACTGTCACAGAAGCGACGGCGGGAACGTGGGCAACTGCCCCGTCGTTGGTTCAAGTCGGCATGGATGCACAAACGGCAATAGCCAAGATAACGTCCAGCCTCCCAACCTTCGTGTGTCGAGCATGGGTAAGCTTCAACGGCACAACGGGGGCTATCTATGGCTCTGGAAACGTATCGTCTGTTACAAGAAACGCAACTGGCGACTATACCGTAAATTTCGCCACGGCCATGCCAGACGTAAACTATGCGACGACAGCGACAGTGTCCGCTAATCTGCCCGCCGCTTTTGCGACCTTCTCTCCTGCGATAAATTCTAGTCAATCCGCGTCAGTCGCTCCAACAACAACGGCAATGCGCATGGCCGTTCGAGATGCCGGTAACTCTGCTATTGATATGCCCTATGTCTCTGTAACCGTATTCAGGTGATGCAAGATGAAAGTCATCTATCAGCAAAACGGCAAATGGGTTTCGATAAGCGCAGCTATTGGGTTTCATCTAGAGGATTTGGCGGAAGAGCAAGTGCCTGATGGGGCGGAATGGGAAATTGTCGGTGATGATGACCCGCGCCTTATTCCCGATCTCGTAGCGGCCCCGCCGCATCTAAATCATGGCGGTCTAGTGAGGTTTACGGGTGTAGCTCCATCGACAGTTCTTGAGGCTATCCGAATGGTAAGCGTCACGCGAGTAGCCAAAGGACGATACAGGGCCGCTCACGAAAATCCAATGCCCTCCGATCAGTACAGCGCAACTCCAGCGATCTTCGATGCTAACCCTCGGATTGCCCGGATCACGGCGCGAACTGAAACATACGTTGAAATCCGGGTTACGGACTTGGCGGGTGCAGCGCAAGACCCCGCCGAAATCATGCTCAAAACTGAACGCGTGGTATACTCATGACCGAAGAGGCTGAAATGTCGAAGTACGTGGTTTATGGACTTGATGGCGACCCTGAGCTTCCATGCCTCGCATCCGTGCACAATAGCGCGGATATGGGGCCTCATATCTTTACGCTGGTGGGGTTGGGTAATCCTTACTTTGCATTCGAATCCTTACCTGCCGATATTCTCACGGCTGACGAGATTGGGGCCAACTTCAACACCGCTCCTCTCGCATCATCTGATTACCAGACGAACCGCGTTAACGTTCTCGCTCAGTATGCCAATCCACCCATTACCGGGCCAACGGATGACGGCATAAACGTTTGCTGGAAGGTAGCATGACCACGAACGCCGAACGCTGGGCAGTTGCCCGCTTCACCCGCAGTACCGCGATTAACGCGCAAGCCGCCAAGATCGAAGCCCATCGAGAGCGCTACGAGGCCGTTTCCAAGGCCACAGGCGTGCCGTGGGACGTTATCGGCGTTATCCACTACCGGGAATCATCTGGCGACTTCAAAGGTGTTTTGCACAACGGCCAGAAAATCATCGGCACAGGCAAGCTCACAACTCTAGTGCCCAAAGGTCGCGGTCCATTCTCCACATGGGAAGAGGCTGCTATTGATGCTCTGGTCGTTTGCCCGCCCTATGCTGCGAAGAACAAGGATTGGTCCATCGGCGGCACTCTCGACATTCTAGAGCGCTATAATGGGTTGGGCTATCGGAATAAGGGCCTACCATCTCCATACCTCTGGGCCGGAACCGACCAATATGTCAAAGGCAAGTTCGTCGCAGATCACAAGTATGATCCTGAGCACGTTGACACTCAGCTTGGGGCTGCTGCGATATTGAAGAGGTTGCGGGATATGGAGAAAGCCGCTCCAAAGCCTATACCGATTGATCTGCCAGACGATCATGACGCTCCAACCAAGCCCTATACACCCCCTGATATGCCTATCCATGTTGAGCCGTTGCCTGAGCAAAATAAAGGGCGCGTGAACTGGATTGCTCTGGGCATCGTTGCTGCCGTAGTGGTCGGCGCTGTTATCCTAATTAACGCGAGGATTTTTTAATGCTTAACAATGTCGCCGTGCAGTGGGCCATCCGTCGCGTCTTGGATTACGGCGGTTGGATTGGAACGTTTGTGGGCGGGCTGCTATGGTTCTACACCAACCTTACACCCTCGCAACAGAGCCTCATAGGCGGGCTTGTAGAGGGGAACTGGCAGGATATCACGCTTGGTTCGCTCATCCCGTTCCTGGTGCTTGTCTGGTCGCAAATTATCTCGTTCCGCGCCACCGTGAAGCCTCAGGCAGTAGTGGAGGAAAATGGCAAGCTCGTAACCAATACGCTGGCCCCCGCGAAGGAGAAAGAGGTTAAGGAAGCCGTGCAGCACGTTTCCAGCCGCAAGAGCCTCATTGAAATCCTGACAGGAAAATAGCCATGAGCATCGTAACCATCCTAATCATCATCCTGCTCGTTGGCCTTATCCTCTCCGTGTTCAACGGTGCGTCTTGGGGCTACGGGCCATCTGGTCTTGTCGGCGCACTGCTTCTTATCTTGCTCATTTTGGTTTTGACCGGACACCTATAGGCTGTGGACGCGGTATCTATCCAAACCGCTTATGAGGCTGGCCCGTGGGGCGTGGCGGCGCTTCTGACGCTGGCTCTCATGTTCTGCGTCCGCCACATCATAAAGCTCTACGCGGACAAAGACGTGATTCGTAAAGAGCAGATCAACGATACCAAGATAGCGCTAGAAGCTGTGTCGAAGTCCACGGACAAACTAGAGAACACAGAACAGCGTATGTCGGAGCAAACAGCACTTCTTAAAGAATGGGTCATCGTAGCACGAGCGCAGCAGAGCAGGGGTCAATAATGATCCGATTTCCATGGCAGCGCGATAAGATGCTGGATGAGCAAGCGCGTCTTGCCCGTGGCGAACTTGCTGAAGCTGTGATAAAAAATGACCGCAAGAGAACTAGACTTACTGAGCGCCTATCAGAACGCGCTTTGGAACATCCAGTCAGCGACATGCTTAACGACATGTTTTTGAAGATTGATGAGGGCAGGCGACGTGACTGAAAACTCCAAAGTCCGCAATCTCGCCGCCTTCTTGATCTTGTGCGCTGCCTATATCTTCCCTGCTATATTCATCTCTCATGACCGGATGCTAGACCTCGTAAGCCTCCTGATGCTCGTCTTCGCCATCTCGGCATTCTGGATGATCGCTGGGGAGACTTGGGGGGCCTTCTGGTCTGGGCAGCGTGACCGCGCATCTTTGGGGCTCATGGGCCTCTTTGCCGTATTCCTATCTGTTATCCTCATGCGGACATATGGGATAATGACAAGGAACGTAACCGCCGCAGAGTGGCTGACTGATACGCACGTTTACTCTGCGATGGTGTTTTTGCAGTTCGTTGGGTTGTGGTTGTTTTCCAGAGGAGCAACTACGCCCGCAGTAGAGGGGCGTAGAAGCCGTTGGGGGCAGATGATTGTGGGTATCATCATCGGCGCTCTTATCGCGAGTTCAAAAATGGTCGAACCCATTTTAATAGCTATCGGAAGGTTGTTTTCTCGTATATTCTAAGGGCTATTAGGCCTATAAAAAGCGAGATACAAATTGTCAATTTGCACAGTGCCGGATTGCGGCAGAAAAGTTAGGGCAAAGGGACTATGCCCGTCGCACTATATGCGGGCAAGAGATGGCCGAGATATGGAGACAGGTCACGGCAAGACCAAAGCGCCTAGAGAAGTTTTGCTATCTTTGCTTGAATACACTGATGAGTGCGTTCTATGGCCTTACGCAAAAAACGGAGGTGGCTACGCCGTTTATGAATTGAGCGAGGGATCGACACAGTCCTTGCCACGAATAATCTGCGAAATAAAGCGCGGGCCTCCGCCCACCCCTTCCCATCAGGCCGCGCATTCATGCGGTATGGGTCACACTTCTTGCTACAATTGGAAGCACTTATATTGGGCCACTCCACTTGAGAACGGAGGCGATAAATTGCTCACGGGCGCAGCTTGAAAGGATCAACGAACCCGTATTCCAAATTAACTGAAGAGGACGTGCGGCATATTAAGTTTATGCTTCGACAGGGTTGGAAGTTGAGGGAGATAGCAGCGATATATGACGTAACGCTAACCCCAATCTCCCTCATCAAATTAGGAAAATCGTGGAAGCACGTAGAAGATGACCTCTAGAGCCTATCCTGATGTTCGTCAGCAAGCTCTTCAGCCGCATTTTCTAGAACGCTGCAATCATCACCAGCGCCACTACCATTATGATCGCCGTTCCCCATATCTTCGCCCAATCGTTCCGGTTCATGGCTACCATTGCCCAATGGAATTGACGTTGCCGTAAACCTGATGGCTATAGCGCCAGTACATTATCGTCAGCCGGTCGCTGTATGGCTTCTTCGCTTTCCATCTCGATAGCTTCTTCAGCTTCACTTACTTCGTCGTCATCATTGATATCCTTGTAATGGTATAAAGCGGCTAGGAGAGCGATGGTGGTGGATGGGGTCATCAATATGGAACCCCCGTCGCTTCTGCGATTGTCTTCAAGACAAGATCGTATTCTTCTTTCATCGAACTGTTGATGCCGTTACGGCCCTCGTAGTCGCTGAGGATTAGCATGCGATAGCTCTCCGCTACATCGACCAAGCGTTTGCGCATAATCTCATGAGCCTCTATCTCCTCAGCCGCTTCCTTCAGAAAGAAAAATGTGCTCGCAGGGACGATGTAATCAGGGTTGCCGTCGAGGTAGAGGATTTCGGTTCGTAGAGCATCACTGATAATGCTCACTTCTTTTCCCCTTCAAATGGTGAGGCCGAAGCCCATACTCCAGGTGCGTAAGCTGCTATGGTTAGGCCGCGAGGATTGGTCAAGAGCAGCACACCATCAACCACCTGAATGGGGTTAAGTTTAGATACCCCTTCAACAACATCATAATTGCCCACTTGAAACTCGACATGAATTTTCGTCGTCTCTTCCTCATTAGGAATGTCACTCATTTCTCTGCCTTTCTCTGAGCCTCGTAGTTCCTACGCGATACATCCACGATTCTGCGCCGTGGGTTCTGATAGGGTGTGGTATTGCGGAATGTCCAATAGTTAAAGCTCATTCGCCGTCCTCCTTGTAATAAAACCATGCGTCTGGCGGCCCCTGTGTCTTGGGCTTCCGAGAGCGTTCCTCCCAAATCCCATAGCCTTTCCCAAAAAGTAGACCACCAAATAGCACAAGGCCGAGAACTATATACATAGCGCCCAAAGCCGCCCCTATCGCTGCGCAGATATACACCACTGAACCTAAGGTCATTAATCCTTTTGGCGTCATTTCCCCACCACCAATCTAATACCCTCAGACAGTTCATCCTTGGTCATTCGCTCGCTCCTACAGCCGCTGTTAGCCCGGAAACTACCTTGTTCAGATCAGCATGACGCTGGTCTAGGGCCTGAATGCCAGCCTTCATGATCTTGTCGGCGTCCGAAACTTCGCGGTCCTGAGCTTCCCGTGCGATTGAAATGCGGGCGTCATAAATGCGCTGCGCTTCGTCCCGCATGAAATCATATTTCCGAAGGAGAGATTCCTTCTGCTCCTCAATCAGCCCCTTCTCGTCATTGGCGTCCTGAATCTGTCGCAACCACGTTACGCGCTGAAGATTGCTCTCCTGATACAGAGGGCGCGTTGCGGGAAGCTCGCTTGTGGACATGGCTTCGTTGATCAGTTTGAGATTCGGCTTACGTGCGGTCATTCTGCCTGCTCCTTCTTATTAAAGTATGCTCTGAGGGCGATTATGACGATATTAGCCTTAGTTCTGCTAACTCTCTCGGCCTCAAGCTCTAGATCACGCCGTAGCTCGCTGGGGAGGCGAATATCCAACCTAGCGTCACTCTTCGAAATCATTGGTTAGTCCCTCCGGTTGGTGGCTAATTAGTGCCAGACATTGCCGGGCTAGTCAACTTCCAAATTTACGCGATACCTTCGGAAACCCTCTACCCGCAATCTTTGACCTATCCGCCTTGGCCTTGCGCGGCTTTATAGGGCGGTCCAATGGCGGCGTTTCGGCATCCACTGGGACTATGATAATGCCATCGCGAATGAGGATTTCCCATGTGTCTATGACGGCTTTGAGGAGTGCGGCATTTAGCTCTGCCTCGGGTAGCCCGGTCTGGCAGAGGTCATAACGCGAATGGCACTGAAATCCGGCGAACATTCCTGCTATGTCCGAAGCCTTCTGCCCCATGCCCTTTCCGAAAGCCCCGCCGTTTAGATGAGCGAACACTGTGGTTTCGGGGTCGCATGTGCATCCTGGTAAGGCCAAGAGGCAAGGTTGACCACGAGCATGGCGAAGGATTTTCTTGGAGCGGATCATCAATTCCATCCGTTCGGGTCTGTCAGGACAATCCCTAGCCCCGTAAACTGCTTGTAGATCGCATCAAGATACGCGGTCTTTTGCTTTGTGGTCATGATCCTGGTAACTGCCACATCAATCGGCACCATCATCATTTCAATCTTGGCCTCGTAATCCAACGGGCGAATGAGCCGGTCATAAACCGCGCAGAAATGCTCATTCTCATTGCGTAGGATCGGCACACCGAAATGAAGCTTACAATACCCGCGCCAGTACTCGGCAGGGTTATCCGTTAGCTGGGCTGCAAGCTCATTGATCCAAGTGCGCTGGAGCCGATTTTGTTTGTCGGTCCGGTGCTTGCCCTTGGTGATGGACGCGGTGAACGGGAGCGCCTGCATTCCAATGAACTTGACCAGCATCGCCCGGTCTTGTTCTGTCTCGACAACGCGGTCTGTCATGTCTTCCGCCTATTGATGGCGCTAATGATCATTGCGACACCGAGGAAGAACATGCTCGTTGCGATAGAGAAGTTCGATAGCTCATCCTTGTTTTGAAGCGCCGCCATGACGCTTAGAGCGAGCCAGCACAAACTTGCGAGATACGCCATCACGCCAATCCTCCCAAAACATGAGCCACCCGCTTGCTATAAGCGGCCTCCAGACGTTTCGATAGATCATCGGGAAGATGCATATACGCCTCCGTCGAGGTCCAGATATCGGACCATTCACCTAGTTCAATGTCTGTCACGCACTGCTCTAGAGCCTCAATTGCGTCTTCGAAATAAACACGGTCTGCAAGGGTGTTCATTTCACTGATCCGCTTTGTATCGCGTCAAAGTTATTCCCCGGCGCAATCAATTCTGCCTTCTTCGCGTTCTTCGCCAACTCCAGATTTCCCATATCGCCAACTGAGATTTTCTGCCGATCCGCATTGATGGCGTTCCATGCATTCTTGAGGTCATCCTGCGTCTTTGCCGATGAAATGCTGGTGAGATACGCATTGAAGGTCTTGGGGCTCTCTACGGGTCTTGTAGGGGCTTTGGAGGGGGTAGGCTCGGACTGTTTGAAGTCGTCTGCCTCGTCCTCGGAATAGACTAGCCCTGCAATTCCGCTGAGCTTCAAAACCACACGGTCCTTAGCCCGCTTCTCCGCCATAGCCCAAGGGTACGCATTCTTGTTGTTCTTCGGGCTCGCTTCGCCCGTTGCCCATTCCTCACGGTCGCTAAGCTTACCGCCAACGGCCATCACAGCAATGCCGTTGGTAGTGTCTGCTTCGATGATCTCCAGCTTGGTCCAGACGATATTGGCCTTGGTAGCCACGATCTCCAAAGCCGAGTGCTTGGCAATCCATGTCCCCTTCTTTTGAGGAAGTTCCCAGAAGTCGGAAGCCTCAAGGCCATACTTGACGCGAATGGCTTCGATGCGTGGGTCTAGCTTACTCATTCCCGCTCTCCATACGCGATCTGCATTTTACGATAGACATTCCGAACGCGTTTAATATCGTCCTCACAATAAGAGCCTACAGCCTCGTATTCGCCCCGCTCCCACATGCCAGATACCATCGAACCGTCGATGCCGGTCTTGCCCTCAACGCCAAGCGCCTTGCATAGGTTGTCGAGGCTAATAGAGCCCTTAGCGCCCGCGAATTGGGACATCGTGTCAAAGACCTCTTTATCCCAAGGGCGCGGCGCTCTCGGCATCCATACCGGAACCTTTACGCCAAGAACGAATGCCCGTTGCCAGATGAAGCGAATGTCAAATTCCGCAACATAGTGGCCGATAATCCGAGTTTGGTAATATGCGTCTACCTTCGGCTTAGACATAGTGATCTGCTCTAGAGCGGCGGCAAGGAATGTCTTTTCGTCTCGGCTATCGCTCAGAAGAATTGAGTTAGTGGGGCCGTCGCCCCAAGCCCATCCTACGCAGCACAGACGCCCCTTAGCGCCGTCGAAGGAGGTCTTCGCTACGGCCTCCTCAACCAATGCGGGGCGCTTATCCTTATCCCAAGCGTCCAATGTTTCCTGCTTGGAGATATTACCCGGAGGCTTAATGTCTTTCGAGATTTCGGCTATCAGGGCGGGGTCATTGGCGGGAAGGCTCTCAACGTCCAAAAATAGCTCATGCATTTAGCAAATCCTGCATCTTCTTGCATTCGTCAGCCAAAAACCGGAGGTACATTTCTTTCTGTTCCTCGCAGTTGGGATAGCTTGGGATGGCTTGGTATTGCGTGTTGTAAAGCTGAATGCCCCAGGCAATCCCCTCCAGCTTCTGACGCAGCGCCATATCACGTAGTCTGTTTGTATCGATGGGTGTCATTCCTCAGTCCTCTCTGGAGGGCTTGAAGGATTGCTGGGGATGAATTAGGTTCTGTCCCGTCAGCGCCCGTCAAAGCCCGCTGGTATTGGCCCTGAGCGTGTGAAGAGCGCTTGGGGCCTGCTATTATTTGCTCACGAAGCTAGGTGTTTCGCAAGCTGATTATGAGCCCAAAAGCCCATAGCCATATCCGGCTTTGATGCTGCGAAGTCGGCTTTCAGCGTAGCTTTCGGCCTCCGCTTTGGTGCACGGCCAGATATCCATCTGCCGAGACGTATTATCCATGAAGCCGTTCTGGCTGCGATATTGCGCATAGACACCCATGCTTTCACGTGCGACTTCTCCAGATCGACCCCATGTGGCATGATAAAGGCTTTCACATACACCTAGTTTCCGGCCAGAGCGACCGTCCCAGATTTCGTCACCCGGTTTGAACTTGGAGAAATCCTCTAGGTGCGCGGCAATCCACTCCTTGCGCTTCTTAATCGCCGCTTCAACCTCGTCATTGAGCAACTGAAACTCAGCCTCAAGCGCCTTCTTTGCGTCGTCCATCACAATCCTCCCTTTGCCTTCAACATTTCAATCGGTGAGTAATCCCCTCCCAACCACAGCCCTAGAGCCGCAGTCAACACCAACACTCCTATGGCTATCTCTAGTGTACGGTGATGGAGTGCATACGAGATGCGGGCGGCACGATCTGATCGGTATGGACGGGGTGGGAAGGTCATTTCTTATTCCTCAATACCCAAGCCCGGTCATGATGTAATGCTCATGAGCCGATTCCCATTCTTCGTGCATCCAAGTTCCACTCACGTGTGGGTTCATGCTAGGAAAGTCCTTCGGCATCCCCGACATGGCAGATTCACCGATCTGATCCTTAGCGACCGCCCTTGCCGCATCCCAGATCGACTGCCTTTCGATTTCAGCGCCCTCGTACTGATCCTGCATCTTCGCCTCCATGTATTCCATCTTAAACCTCATTCGCCCATTCTAGAGTGTCAGCAGGGACAGTGTACTTACTGTCTCGGATAGCTGTCTTAATGGCGTCGCATGCAATCATGTAGGGGTACCAATACTCCTCATTGAGGATGAATGCGGCATCTCTTACGCTTTCGAGGGTTAGGTCATGAACCAATCGAACCTCTGGGATATCGATAATCAGGCGCGGCTCGAAGTCTCCGCTGCCGACGATGGAACTGATACGGACGTTCATTTCACAGCACCTTAGATTGCATAGCCCACACGTCTCGCTTTGCGCACCCAGACTGCAAACGGTAAGCGTCGATAGCCTCAAGAGTGCCAGACGCGAATATCGTTGCCATCTTCTTCTCTCCAACGAAAACTGAAAACTCGATCATCTCTATCTCCTTAACTCTCCACCAAGAGCCGCTGCTCTGTTCGTAGGTTAAGAGTGACAGAATGAATATACACCGTCAAGCACCAATATGCACCTTGACCGATGTTTTTATCCGATGTAGTTTTGGTCTATCAGAAACGCGAGAAGGCAGGAATATGCGCACTTCGCTTACGATTGATCAAGAAACATACGACTTGGTGAAAGAGATGGCAACGGCCCAAGGGCGCACCACTACGAACCTGTTGCAACATCTCATCCGAACCAATAATGAGGTGGTAGGGTGGAAAGCATGGAAACGTCGGGAGGCCTCAAAATGACATGGGCTAAGGTTGGGATGAAGGTAGTTTGCGTTGATGCTGACCCCAGAACCTTTAATCATTTGCCAGGAATCGTAGTGGGTGATTTCGCCCTTGAAGATAAGGCGATTTATACCATTCGATGGGTTGGCGAGACTTTGGGCCTCACAACAGTGAGATTGGTTGGTTTGGCGGATCGGCCTCATGAAAGAGGGTATTCACTGTCTCGCTTCCGTCCCCTCGTTACCAAGACACAATCCGAGGACGTAGCAATGTTCAAGCGCATTGCCGATCAGGTTCCGAACATGGAGGAGAATACGAATGAGCAAGTTGGCTGAAGCTATGGAGCTTGAGGCAAAGGCCGCTAGGCTTAGAAAGGAGGCTTTCGATGAAAGGCCTTTGCCTGACTTCTGGCGTGTTGGTCAGAAGGTCCGCTTCTTGGATGCGAAGGAATGGGCATGGAATGCTGGAACCGTCGCTACCGTTGTCGAAGTCCGAGACCGGTCGGTTCCCGCCAAAGACTATCAGGTGTTCTGGACATCTACCCGACCGGGAGAGCACAAGTTCTGGACGACGCCAGACGAGGTAGAACTTGTCGCTGATGTGGGCACAGAGGACGCAGAATGACCCTCCCCACATTCGGCCTCTGTCTGTGTTTTATCCTAGTGTTGGTACTTATACCGTTTATTTGGAATATGAAGGAAGGGGCTTGGGAATGAATATCAAGGACTTAGACGGCGCTCTGATGATAAATGCCCGATATGAACGCTTTAAGCGGATGCGGTCGAATACAGAGAAAGTGCCACGCTTAAACGGCTACCTGAAGCTTAACAATGACGACATTCTACTAAATTCTGAGGACGTTGACCACCTTCTTTCCATCTATGAGGAGTCAATTCGTGCCGACGCAAAAGCTATTGGACTGGAGCTAGACGAATGACCAAGCCAAACATCGCACGCGAAGAACTACGCGAACTAGCCGCCCGGCGTATTCGTTTGGAGGATGAAAGGGACGCGCTAGGCGAGGATATCGGGGAGATCAACCAAGAGGCCAAGAACGCCGGATATTCCCCGCGAGCTTTCAATGCTGCTGTGAAGCGAGCCCGCATGCCAGCCGATAAGCGAGAGCAGGCCGATAACCTACAGATGGAAATCGATCTCTACTGTGAGATCATCGTGGATGGGGTTGAGTGATGGTAGACGGCCTCATTGTTCTAGCCTCGCTCCTATTCGTGCTCTTCTGCATCGCATGGGTAACGATCTTCCCAACCATCGGACTGCTCTACTGGTTCGGGTATCTGTCATGACGGTCGTTCGCATCGCCAGCCCCCACGTACCTCCTACGCAAAACAAGAGCTACGCGAACAATAAGTCTGGAAGCGGCAGGGGGCGTTACAGAACGACTGAATACCGAACATGGGCCTTGGCATTCGGTTACGATCTAAACGCCGCCATGCGCTCTCAGAAGCCGATTACGGGGCCTTATAGCATCGAGATAACCATCGATCGGTCCCGGCGTCATAAACTGTCCGATATCATGAACCGAGAGAAGGTTGTTTCCGACATTCTACAGGAACACGGCGTCATCGAAAACGACAACCTATGCGAATGCGGAACGGTAAGGTGGGCTAACCTTGGATTCAGCGGCATTCAAATCATCATTAAGTCATGGAGCGAGGGCGATGAAACTTTGGCAGTCTAGCGAATACAGAAGCTGGCGTTCGATGATGGATCGTGTTTACGGGAATGATCCAAAACATGCCGACTATGCGCGGCTCACTGTGTGCGATGAATGGCGGGTTAGTTATCTCAACTTCATCCGCGATATGGGAATGAAGCCCACCCCAAAGCACACCATTGACCGTATCGATAACGAAAAGGGGTACTTCCCGGAGAACTGCCGATGGGCAACCGTAACCGAACAGAACCGGAATAAGAGGAACAACACCATACCCGGAACTTCTCTGGTGCAGGCCTCGGAGGTTTACGGACTTCACCCTAACTCTATCAGGAACAGGCTGAGGAAGGGGATAGCTCTGGATGCTCCAAAACACTCATTCAGGGATAATTCAACTCAACAGCGTGGAGAGGACCGAGAAAATTCGAAGCTTACGGAGGACGATGTTAGGGAGATTCGTAAATCAGCCGGATCATCAATTTTGATAGCAGATCGATACGGTGTCCATAGCTCCCTAATTCGGCTCGTGCGGGCCGGGAAGATTTGGAAACATGTCAAAGACCTACCTCTATGACAAGCCGCTGAAAGGAGACGAGAATGAGCGAATGGCAGGATATTGAGACGGCACCGAAAGACGGGACGGAGATCATCGGTGTGTTCGTTAAGGACTACGGGTTTCGGGAAAAGCCAACCGTCTATGGCCCATGGACAATCGCATGGTACGGAAAGAAGTGGTGTTCTAGTTGGGATGGTGAGCGGGTTATTGAGCGGGAGGACTATTCAGGCACTGACTACAAAGAACCAGATATCCAGCCGACCCATTGGCAACCCATGCCTACGGTTACACACAATCCAGAGAAGGAAGAATAGAATGGCTGAGAAGGTGATCTTCTTGGATATCGATGGTCCAATGATCCCCGCGAGCTTCTTCCTCGTGGACAGCATGGCGTCTTGGAAGCGGCGGTTCCCGCAGACAACTGTTGCCGTCATTCAGGAGCTTTGCAAGCGGACTGGCGCGAAGGTTGTATTCAATACCACGCATAACCGCCCGTTTATTGATACTGACGATATCGACGTTGCGCTAGAGAAACAAGGCCTTGATCGTGACCATATTCATGAAACGGACCTAGCGACTAAATACCCTGACATGCCACGCGATCTTGCGGTTAAGGATTGGCTCCATCGCCATCCCGAAGTCACAGATTGGGTTGCGTTCGATGATGTGAAATTCACCGATGATGAGCGCTTGATCTGGATTGATCCTGATGCAGGGCTTCATCTAGGACACCTCAACGCCGCTATCGAGAAGCTTGGCGGCAAACCTGTCATTGTGTTGATGTAGCCTAACCAACAAATAGGCCCGGAGGCTGTTATAAGCTATCCGGGCCGTTGGGTGGGGGTTAAGGGGAACTAGGAGACCGTTGCTACGCTTGTGCGCCCATCGCTACCTAATTTCACCCTTAACGCCACGACAATAGCTCTACTGCTGTATTAGTGCAATGGCTTTGGATGGGGTTATCAGGTCGGGGTGCGTACCTGTTTTAAACTACAATGCTCGCTGTAGTCCTGATGACCCTAAGGATTCACGCATCGGGCTTGGCTTTGCAAGTTCGCCTATATCCCGCCGCTAAACTTGCCTTTACGGACGATCCATCCTTACAAACATTGTACATCAATAACGCCTCTGAAGCAATGAGGCCCGCCACGAATGAACGGAGCGGGCCTCTTGACTATTTAGACATAGCTCAACCCTTTTCTGCCTGCACGGTATAGGGATGGCCCAACCTTATGTGCAGTGGGTGACTAGCCCAAGCCCGAAGGCCGCATACTCAGTTCCTTTTCGGTGCAAGCACCTTGCGATCATTCCGTATCGCCGCCTTGTGGTCTTTTCATCTGGCAGACCACCTTCAAAGCTTTACCTGGGAAGTCACGCCCAGAGGAGGCTTATCAGTTCGGACCAGCCCCGGTTTTGCCGGGATACGTGCAGGGGATGGAGGCTATGGGTCACGCCGACCATCACTTTTTGTTTCGACACCTTTGAGAGAGTGCCGCAAAACTCGTCAGGAGGTTTTAGATTGAGACTTGAAACCGAATGCAGATACGGCTAGTTTATGTCTCAGCGGCAGGGGAAACTTTCCAAGGTAAAAACCCAGCCGACACCCTGAGAAGCTGGTTACTTGCTCAGGACCTCTGCATAATCGGCCCCTAAAGCCCACAAGTCAAGCCCGCCAGCTCCCCCGCTCGGCGGGTTTTTCTTATCCTAAGCTATCCGAACATTATTTGAGCGACGGTCGATTTTAATGCTTGCGTTATGTGAGAAGTCGTGTAAATTAATAATCACAAACGGAGAGAAGAAATGACCAACCGCACCGAGATCGTCGCACTTGCAGCCGCCAACAAAAAGGCCTGGGATCGTTTCCACTTCAACGCAAACAAGCTCAAGTTTATGAGCTACACCAAAGCCGGTGTGTATGCCTTCGAAACGTATGGCCACCAGCTTGAAGCAATGGAAGTTGCAGCTAAGGCTGCTCGTGACGCTTTCACCGCAGCGGTTTCTGGTATGCAGGCAAACGAGATTGTTTCAATCGTAATGGAGGCGGGGGCGTGAGCCCCCTATATCCGCCTCCTATCGAGCAGTATTTGATAGAAAGGCTGTTAAGTCTTTATGCCAAGCTAAAATCCGAAGGATGGCATGTTGACGCATCCACTGTGATGTTGGCCGTAGACCGGCTCAACGGAGACGTACTTACCCCCGCACAAGAAGATTTTTTAGAGGAACGATTGAGGATGAGAGAGCAATGCGCGAAGAAAGCGTAAAGCGAGGGCGGGGCAGGCCGCCTAACGGGTTTGATAAGAAGCAATATGACCGAGACCGCATGAAGCGCTTGAGGGCGGAAGCGAAGCGCAATGACACGGCCTCGAAAGCCAAAAGGGGTAGAACAGAATGACGCCAAGGCAGTGGCTTGAAACCACCGTGGACGAGGAACATGCGGAGGAGCTAATCAAACACCGCCAACGCCTTCGAAAGCCCATGACAGACTTCGCAGCAAAGCTCTTGGCTAAGAAGCTGGCAGCGTGTCCAGACCCCAACGCCGCCGCTGAGATGATGATAGAAAAGGGATGGCAATCCATAGAGCCAAGCTGGGTACAGAACACACAGCAGCGCAGCATGGGAATGACCAACCTAGACCGCCTAGAGCAGGACCTAGCAGAGAGGATTAGAAATGGAACGCGAAGCCAAGGAAGCCTTGATCTTGCGTCTGTTCCGCGCCTATCCGGGCGCTGAGAGCAAGGTAAGCCGCGCAACGGTCGATACGTACCTAGAGGCCGTGGACTATTACCCCTTCAATTTCGTCCGCATGGGCATTGAGCAGTTCATTACCGGACAGGTTCCACGAGACGCAAAGAACCGTGCATTCGTCCCAAGCTGCGATGAGCTATCAACCCATATTCGAGTTGTGCAGGCGAATGACGGCAAGGTGCAGCGGCTTCTAGAGGCAGGGCGGCAGCAATTCATCGCTCAGGACAAGGATGCAGAGGTAGAGCAATCCCGCACTCCAGAGGCAATGGCGAGGGTAAGGAGCATGATGGAGGGGTTTGTTGAATCCGTCGATCCAAAGCAGAAAACGCCAGCAGAAATCGCTAGGGCCAAAGAGGACGCCAAGCGCCACGACGCCTTCTATGCCCATGAGTTTGAGGAACGTATTCCCGGCATAAAGGTAAGTTCATACCTGATCGATAAGCTACGATACGAGACGTTTAACAGCGCCGATACTGACGGCATGGATGCAGGAGAGGATAGATGAGAGATATTAGCCCGCCTAGAAACCTGAAGCCTGAGAAGAGGTTCTTCAAGGAAGTTGACGAGGAGATGATTAACGGCGACGGGATTATTCGGATCATGCAAACCGTCGATACCCCAGAAGCCAAAGCCATCTATAAATCATTCCGGGCTATCTATTCGAAGCTCAAGGAGCAATTTCCCGATGAGCCCGATGACAGGCGAAGAAATAACGCACTAATGCAGGCCATCGAAAATTCCGGCTGGAATGTGACAGTGAGGCCTCTGGAATGAACCTCTCCCAAGCCCAACCCACTCCATCCAAACAAGAGAAGATGTAAATGAGGCTACTAGACCTATTCAGTGGGTTGGGTGGATTCAGCAAGGGCTTGGAAGCTACGGGGCTATACGAGACTGTGGCGTTCTGTGAGTTCAACGAAGACCGCTGGCGAATCCTGCACCGGCATTGGCATAATGTGCCGATCCTGAAAGACGTAAAAGACATTGATCGTGATATGGTGGAGTATATCCGCCCGGAAGCCATATGCGGCGGCTTCCCATGCACGGAACTAAGCAAGGCAGGTAGAGCGCATGGCGTCCAAGTCGGGTTCGAAGGCGAGCGAAGCAGCCTTTTCTTTGAGATCATTCGAATTGCTGGCCTTGCTGGAGACGGACTCCAGAGGATCATTCTGGAAAATGTCACAGACCTCCTTGATGGACCTTATGTTGACGGACAGCCCACAGGCGAATGGTTCGGTGTCGTTCTCTCAGAGTTGGCCGCGATCGGGTTTGATGCAATCTGGGAAGTCATACCAGCGTACGCCGTTGGTTCCATCCAGCGCCGCGAAAGGGTTGTCATTGTTGCCTACCCTACCGGCCAGCGAGTTCAGGGATCGATCCAAGGCTTCGGTATTGGCGAAACTGGACAAAGGTGGTCGGGTCGCCAGGAGGATTTGCAGCACCTCTGCGACCATCCATTCGAGCGAGGACATAGTTGGCCTGAACCCCTGCTTCGGGGAGTGGATGGCTGGCCTGCCAATTGGATGGACCGAATAGAAGCGCTAGGAAACTGCATTCATCCGCAGGTCGCCCGGATAGCCGGAGAAATGAGCAGGCCAATATGATTTCCTTCATCCTAGAGCGCCGTGAGGAACTAAGACTTAACCCCGATGATCGCGCTACCGCAGTCCAAACCCACGGCATTGGCACAACGGATAACACAAATCATCTCAACAGAACGAGACACATGCAATGGTTGAAATCAACGGAACCATCAATGAAACCCGAAGAACCTTCGCTGGGGATGGAGGAGAAACCGGGCGCGTTGATTTCGGCAGGCCATACAAATGGGGTGGAGGCAAGGGCAGAGAACTCGCCACCACAATGCCAATCCGCGTCAGCCTCACAGACGGCAGGGAGGGCTATGGCAAGTACCAGGGAAACAAGTCCGTGCGCCTCACTCTCAAAAACAACGGAAAGACCCTCAGGGGTTCGCGCAAGCAAGCGTAACAGGTGGATATTCCAGCTAGCCATGGCGGGGAATAGCGCATTGAATATCAGCCTTGTGACCGGCGCGACAATTCCCAAGGTTCGGGCTACGTGTAGAGCTATGGGTGTTTGGGAGAAGTTGCCGACAGAGCAAGAAGGGTGTTGACGGATAAGGATGGTGCGGTTAGTATATTTGTGAACAAGGGGAATTGTATATGGCAATTACAGAAAAAGAAATCATCCATCGTCTGAAGTATGAATGCGAGGAGGCAGGCGGTCAGAAAGCTTGGGCTAAGAAGAACAAGATCAACGAGTCATTCGTAAGCGATGTTCTGAACGGTCGCAGGTCAGTAAGTCGCTCTATGGCGATGACTATGGGGTTTAACCGCGAGACGGTTTTCACACCCATTCCCAAGCCCAACTAAACACAACGAGAGAGTAGAGAGATGACCGAGGGCTTAACGATGAATGAGCCGATTTGGGTATGGTGCTATCTGACAACGGAGGAACGTGGGAATCGGGCTGATGTTCCAGTTTTATCGATTTGGCCTGATGCGCACACCTTTGCCTTCCGCACCGAGAAAGAGGCTTTGGAGCACCCGCAAAAGGTGAATTGGCCCGAAGTGCATGCCTACGCACTGCGCAAGGTTTACCTTCAACCTCCCCAGCCAACCACCTAACCTAAAACAAAACGATCTTGGAGGATCAGATGACAGACGAAACGAAGAATGACGGCGGACCAGCATTTCCAGCTGAGGGTGGATCGGATAGCGGTCTGCATGCCAACCAAGGAATGACGTTGAGGGATTGGTTCGCAGGGCAAGCCATAGGCGCAGTGATTGAGGTATTTGTTCGGCTCGCGCCAGAGGTAGCTACGCATGAGAGCATGGCGCAGGACGCATACAAATTGGCCGATGCTATGCTAGAGGCGCGGTCCAAATGATCCGTACAATCCTCATTCTAAGCCTCTCCCCATTCCTAGCGGCCAGCAACATCCAAGACCTGATCAACCCCGGCGCGGCATCACGAGAAGCCTACGAACATCGTCAGAGCCTTCTAATCCAGCCTGACACACCAACACCCAAGCCTATTGTAGTGCCGGTTCATGTCGAGCCCACAAAGCCTGCATGCTATGCAATATTCCGTGTCAGAGCATGTTCTGAGACAGGTGAGGAGATTTGGCTATGAGCAATGTCAGTGATCAGCGGTTGGTTGAAATTCTAAATCGTGTTAGCCCGCCAGACATTGGTTGGCAGGCTGGACTACCTACCGTTGATATTCATGCAATTGTGCTGGAATTACAATCTCTCCGCGCCGAGAACGAAAGGCTGAGGAAAGAGCGGGATGCTGCTCTGGACAATGATTGGGTGGCAGCACCGGCTTATGCCGCAAAGGTCGAAGCATGTCGTCAATTCCGGGATCGTGCCACCACAGCAGAGGCAAAGCTGGACGAGGCGGCGAAGGTGCTGGCGCCGTTTGCCGAGCAGGCTGCCAGATATGACCCTCCAGATAACGACAGCGGCAATGTGGCGTGGAACAGCCCGTTTCATATCGGTGATTTGCGCGCTGCGCGTTCCTTCCTCGCAAATCTTAAAGGGGCAGAGTGATGGCTACCATTAGCAACGAACAGCTAGAGAGGGTGGCAAGTCAAATCGATGAATGGGGCGAAACGTATTCTGGGCATGTACCAGACATTTTGATTGCCCTTCGTGAACTCCAATCCCTTCGCAGCCAAGCGGGGGTGAGTGAGGCAGTGGCTGCGATGACGCCTGAGGAACACCGCTTGGAAGACCTCAAACAGATGGCAAAATACAGCGGCCCAATCGTGTCGTTTGAAGTCCGCGAGCCCTACTATTTGGCCTCATGCGACACATGTGGGTGGGTGGGCTCTTCCGAGGCATGCGGGACCGACAGCGGCGGTGACGACAGCGACGTATATTGCCCTCGTTGCCACGCGAGCGGTGCCGACTGCGGAAAGGTCGCAACATCTATATTCGCCCGCCCCGCCCCCATTGAGATAACGGATGCGATGGTGGATGCGGCTCATGCAACCATTGAACAGTCTTTTCGAACAGAGCCATGGGTAGCTGGGCCTCCGTCTCTGCTTGCTCGATCCGTCCTAACCGCCGCCCTTCAAGGAGAGACGAAGTGAGCGGGGTGAAGCTGACGGACGAGGACCGGGCGCGAATATTTGGCTGGTACTATGCCCCGTGGGTGCGCATTGCGCGTGAGGCTTATTGGGCTCGGCTAGGCCTCCAATCCCTCTCCAAAGCCAAATCCCAACAAGAAGGCGAGACAGAATGAGCGCATATAGCCCGGCCCGCGTAATCCAGACTTTCATCCACAGGTGCGCTGATTGCCCTCATTGTCATTACTATTCTGGTGGAATGCACGAATGCGGGATAACCCGAGAAAGCTTCACCTCCGATGAAAAGGCTGCTGATGTGGGGAAAAGCTGCCCTTTGCCATATTCCGGCCCTCCATTGCCTCCAAAGCCCACTTGACCTAACCCAACAAACCACGCATAAAGATGATGCAAGCCCCTCCTCTTGCGTTCTGCTCATCTCCTCCCCCGGAAACCCTCGGCACTGATCATGTCGGGGGTTTCTGTTTATAGTTCTTGTCTTACGCATAAGATTCGTGTACTCTTACGGACATGAAGAATTGTGAGTACTGCAAAAGCCCCGCCCATAATTGGCTCGACTGCCCTAAGAAGCCAGTCGGGTGGAGGCCTGATCGTCTCACCAAAGTTAGGATAGGCACTCCAAGCCCTGACAGGCCGGTTACGCCAAAGAGTGATGTGTCAGCATTGCCGCCTCGAAAAGAGGTCCATACACAATCGACGGCGCTGTTGACGGGGAAACAGGCCGACCCGAAAGGGGTCAAACCGGTGGGAAGCATAGAGGCCGTCGATACTAATGCCGGATCGTCTAATGGCAGGACAGTGGCCTTTGACGCCATCAACGCTGGTTCGACCCCAGCTCCGGCACCCAAATTCGATAAGAAGGCTTGGATGCGCGAGTATATGCGCGAACACCGCAGGGGTATCCTTCGTCGTCCCAAGCCCTCTATCCAAACCACCACAGAAGAGAGGAACGAGGAATGAGTGAGGAACTAAAGCCGTGCCCGTTTTGCGGAGGGGCTGACCTTGTATTCAGGCAGGACGAATCAGAAGATAAGCCCGTCATGCTCTATGCATGGCATGTGTTCTGTCTTGATTGCCACTGTCATGGCAGAAACAATTATCCAATAGGATGGTGCGAATCGAAGTTGGCTGCGTCTCAGGCGTGGAATGATCGGAAGCAAGACGACGCCTCCAACACCCTCATAGAGGAGCAAGCCGCACGTATCGCTACCCTTGAGAAGGAGCGTGATCTTGCAATAGAATCCAACTACCGACAAGCTGGATGCATTCACCAGTGTTCAGCCCATCTTGGACCTGATAGCTCGGGAATGATTGAGGGCTTACCGCTCGCCGTGAAACACGCTGTTACCCGCGCTAACGCATCCCAAGCCCGTCTATCCGAAGCAGTGAAGGTGCTGGAAGGGGTTTGCTCTGAAGACGCAGGCCGAGCAGAATGGCATGCCGCCAAAGCCTTTATCGCCACTCTAGGGGAAAACAAGAATGAAAAATAAGCCATATGGTGTGAAAGTGGATCGGTTGTGGCTAGGAGCAAGGGTTTCAATATTTGACCCAAAAATAGGCGAGCCATATGCCTCTCAAATAGAGAGGGAGATTGATGAATACATTTCCTATGCCATCCTCCAAGCCCGCTCCCAAGCTTACGAGGAATGCGCTAAGATAGCTGAGACAGTTCGGCATGACCACGAAACGCCCCATTGGTTAGCAGGAACTTGCGCCGCAGCGGACGCCATCCGTTCCAAAGCCAACCAATAGAGGAGAGCAGAGATGAGCGATAAGAAGGCCACCATCAAGCGAGAGGACGCAGCGCCATATTATTGGATTGCTCGTGATGAGTCTGGGAATAAACTGGACAGAGACAAATATCAGAATGACCTTATCCCGCGCTTAGAGGGACTGGGATATCAAGTCGAGAAGATAGGCACCTAACCCCATCACTACCCAAATAGAGAGAGAATGAGCATGAGCGATATAACCGGGAAGGCCATTAAATGCCAAACGTGCGATGGCCATGGACAGGTGCCGTGTTGGAGCTACGGAGTAAAGAAGCCTGAAGAATGCAAGGACTGCGGCGGCTCTGGGGATAATTGGCAATACCCATCAGGCGCTGTAGCCCGATATTATTCTGGACCATTCCTTGCTGGAGCCTCCAACCCCAAGATCAATCAGACAAAGGAGGGATGAGATGATGGCTGATGAAAAATTTATCGTATGGATGAGTGGCGCAACAGTGATCAGGCACGAACAGCGCATTGAGGAAGATGCTATCGTGTTCGGGTCTTACATTGACGATTTGTGGCACCCAAGCTGTCGTATGACGTTTGATGGAGATAAGGAAACCAAGGCCATGGCTCTTGCGGCGCTTGCTCAGGTGAAGAAATGACCACGGATGAATGGCACCTAGCCGACCGCGATATCGACAAAGAAGCCATGTTGCACGTAGAGGGCAGAGAGCCTAGATTGATCGTAAAGAAAGCCATCGAATTACATAAGCCGCAACTTATGGATCAAAAGGTTAAGTGAGTTTAAATAATGGCTGGTGGTCGCCCTCCAAAAGAACGCAGCTTCTCCAACATGCTCAACATCGCCCTCACTGCCAAAGGCGCAACGGGTGAGACTAAACTGCGTGAAGTGGCAGAAGTCCTTGTATCCAAAGCACTAGAGGGTGAAAGCTGGGCCATCAAGGAAGTGGCTGATCGTGTAGACGGCAAGCCCATGCAGCAGGTAGAGTTGAGCGGCGTTATTCAGTCCCGGCTCAATGCGCTAACGGATGATGAACTTGAAGCCATCGCAGCAGGAAGCAGCGCAGGAGCTACTGAGACGCCGCCGAGCCCGTCGCAGCTTAACTGAGTATGCACGGTACATTGATGTTCCAGGTGCGCCTCTAGTCGAGCAAGACGAAAACTCCGACACGGCTAACGCCCATGTTGAGACGGAACTAGCTGAACATCACATCCTAGCCCTAGACGCTATTCAGCGGTGCATTGAGAAGCCCAACGGCAGGCTCATGCTGCTCATGCCGCCCGGTAGTGCAAAGTCCACATACGGCTCTGTCGTTGCTCCCTCATGGATCATGGGCAAGATACCAAACTACCGCATGATTGGCGTGTCCTACGGTTCGGACATGGCCCGCAAGTTTGGGCGGCGAACTCGCTCGATCATCAAGCAGCCCAAATATACCACGCTGTTCGGCACTGGCTTGTCCGCTGAAAGCTCTGCTGCTGACGAGTGGGCATTGGGCAATGGCTCTGAGTATATGTCAGGCGGTATTCTGTCTGGCATTACCGGCAACCGAGCTGACTGCGTTGTGGTGGATGATCCGTTCAAGGGCCGTCAAGATGCGGACAGTGAGGTTATTCGAGAGCGGACCATTGCCGAGTATGAGGAAAGCGTTCTAACGCGACTCAAGCCTGGAGGATCGCTTATCATCATCAACACCCGCTGGCACAATGGCGACCTCAGCGGCTCAATCCTGCCGGAGAACTATGCAGGTGAGAGCGGCATTATCCGGGGCCGTGATGGTGAAGATTGGGAAGTCATTTGCCTTGCGGCTAAGTGTGAGCGGTCCGATGATCCTCTAGGCCGTGAGATTGGCGATTACATCTGGCCTGAGTGGTTTCCCGCAAGCCATTGGGCTAAGTTTGAGAGATTGCCGCGCACATGGTCGGCCTTGTTTCAACAGCGTCCATCCCCCGACACCGGCGACTATTTCAAACGCGAATGGATACACCTAGCCGACAGCCTGCCCGATAGAGCGTCTATGCGCGTCTATGGCGGCTCTGACTATGCTGTGACAAGCGACGGTGGTGATTATACGGTCCACGCGGCTGTTGGCCTTGATCCAGAGGGGAAGCCTTGGCTCCTCGATCTATGGCGGGCGCAGGCAAGCTCTGATGTATGGGTTGAGGCGTTCTGTGATCTAGTGTTGAAATGGGCTCCGATAGGCTGGGCTGAGGAAACAGGGCAGATCAAATCCGGCGTTGGCCCATTCCTAACCAGAGCGCAGCTTAGCCGTGGGGCTTACGTGGCAAGAGAGCAGTTCCCCACCAGAGGCGACAAGGCCATTCGTGCGCAGTCATTCCGTGGGTTGATTGCAACGCGTGGCCTCTACATTCACAAGGATGCGCCCTTTATCTCAGACCTGATTAGTGAGATGATGAGTTTCCCCGTTGGCGTCCATGACGATCAGGTTGACGCCTTGGGGTTGGTTGGTCAGTTGATTGACCGGATGCTGGCCGGTAAGCCATTGCCAGCGCCAGCGGAAGTCATAGCCCCTGAGAACTACGGTAAATCCAGGGTTCCAACATACGAAGAGCGCAAGAGAACGAAGAAGGGCGGGAGACGGATATGAACGAATGGAAGTCAATGTCGTCTGCACCAAAGGACAGAATGATTATTGCGCGTGAGAATTCGTCCCCATTCAGGGTTAATAGGGTAAGCTGGAAAGACCCCTATGAAATGAACATAGGGGGAAAGCCTATCACATCGCAGGGAGGGTTCTATTCGCGGGATGGCGGTATTCTGTTGCCAGCTCATTACGACCAATGGACAGAGTTTGATGATGTGATCGAACTAACTCCTTTCTAGGACGTTACCCAAACCCAAGGAGAACTGTGTCATGACCAAGTTCATCGAAGACCTCAAAGCTGGTGGCTACATCCCCGGCGATCTTTCCACACTGCCCTCAGACATTTCCGACGCAGACCGCCGCAAGGTCGAGCAGTACGAAGCTGACGAGGCCAACAAGCGGATGAAGAACCAACAGGGACAGAAGCCAAATCTGGGCAAGTTCCACGTTGAGCTTAATCCAAACCAGTACGGCTTTGCAGAACAGGCCGCGCATGGTGATGATAGCGCCGATGAACCCGTTGACAAGGACGAGAAGAAGAACGATAAGTAATCGTCTCCTCTGCTTCTTGACCTCCTAGAGCCCCGTTGCCATCCCCCGGTGACGGGGCTTTTGTTTGCCTTGTTCGTTCGTCAAACGCGTGGTAAAAGGATTCAATCGTTCGACATAGGTGGACCAATGCCGGTATTTGACCTTGCCCAAAGCCTCCAATCCCTTGGCGTGTCTGCTGAGCTAGGGCTAGAGATTCAACGACAGATCGCAGCCGGTACGGGGAACATCAACAGACTGCTCGAAAGCGGCCTAGTCCCTCTCGATGCGCTGAACCTTGCCTCTGGCATTACAGCGGGGACCGTATCGGCTGATCTGCTAGCTGAGGGGTCGATTGTTCCGGGTGTTGCAGTCGTAATTGCCAAGGCGGTGAGTACTCCTCGCAATACGGTTCTCCCGACGATCATGGGCACGGCGCAGGTTGGGCAGGTTCTCACGAGTACGCAGGGCACGTTCACTGGAACGGGTAACACATACGCTCGACAGTGGACAGCGAACAACGTTGATATCGTCGGGGCAACGGCTAACACCTATACTCCCATTGTTGGGCAGATTGGTCAGGTCATTCGGGTGCGCGTCACTGCGACAAACTCCAATGGCAGCTTATCTGCTACCAGCCTTCCAACCGCAGCCGTGATTGCAGCGTAAATGGCATTTGGCGATAGCGAGCCTCACAGCGTCGATCCGAAATCAGCGGCTCCCTATCTGGAGGCCATTGAGTGCTATCGCAAGGAATTTGACCGCTGGTTTCATCGGTGCGACCAGATCGACCGTGTTTACTCCGGCCTCCAAAGCCTATCTGGCATTACGCTTACAGAGATGGCGATTGTAGACCGTGAGTATGATCTGTTCTGGGCTTCGATGGAGGTTATCAAGCCGTCTATCTATTCCCGCCCGCCCATTCCGGTTGTAACGACAAAGTTTCAGGACCGTAAGCCGGTCAAGCGCGTAACGGCTGAATTGCTTGAGCGTTCTGCAATTGCAGGGTTCGACCTAACCAACATCAATTCTTCCATGCTTGGCGTCCGTGATGATCTAGCGATCAACTCGCGTGGGCAGCTTTGGGTAAGCTACGAGGATGATGGAGAGGAAAAGGTCTGCATTGAGGACTTGGATCGCGATGATTTCGCGCATGATCCAGTTCGTAAGTGGACTGAGGTTAGCTGGGTTGCCCGTCGCGCTTGGATGACCAAGAAGGAAATGCGTGATCGGTTCGGTGAAGGCGTTGCAGATGATGCGACCTACACTGAGAAGCGCACTGAGCAGGCGAGAGATTCCAGCACTAACGGCGTCAAAGATACCGTCAATAAAGCTGCTGTATGGGAAATCTGGGACCGCAACGAAAAGAAGGTCATCTGGATTTGCGATGGCCTTCCCGACATTCTGGAACGTGAAGAGCCACATCTGAAGCTCAAGGGATTCTTCCCATGTCCTGAGCCTGCCTATGGCACACGCCAGCGCCGTAGCCTCGTCCCTGTGCCTGACATGGTTTATATCCAGGGCCAGCTTGAGACGATCAACCTCCTCACCCAGAAAATCCATGACCTTGCGGAACAGCTAATTGTGGCGGGTATTGTTCCCGCTGCGGGTTCCGATCTAGGCGAGGCCGTTCAAGCTGCTTATCGAAAGCATTCGGGCGACAGCTTTATCATCGTGCCTATCGCTTCAATGAACACCGGCTCTGGCCCGCTGGTTGAATGGCTCCCGATTGACCAAGTAGCACAGACCATCCTAGCTGCTGTTGAGGAGCGCCGTGAGCTTATTGGTAACGTTCAAGAGCTTCTTGGCGTAGCTGATATTCAGCGCGGGGATAGTGACCCGAACGAAACGCTTGGTGCTCAGCAGATCAAGGTACAGCACACATCAGCCCGCAGCCGGGACCGAGTGAAGGGCCTAGAGCGCATTGCCCGTGATGCAGGCCGCATCATGGTTGAGATATTCGCTGAAGAGTTCAATATCGATACGCTTCTCAAGATGGCGCAAATGCAGCTTCCTACCAATGCGGAAGTGAAGCGCGAAATCAAAGAGATTGAAACCAAGGCCAAAGAGCAGATCGATGAGATTGAAGGGCAGATTGAGCAGTTAGCCGCTCAAGACCCTCAGAAGGCCCAAGAGGCCGCTCAGCAAGCCCAGCAGCAGACACAGCAGATCATTTCCGAGGCAACTGAGGCGGTGAAGAAATCCGCTGCTGCTGTTACCGTTGAAATGGTCAAAGAGCTTCTGAACGATACCAAGACCGACCCGTTCATTTTCGATATCGAGACAGATTCCACGATCTACCCCGATGAGATGGCCGAGAAGCAGATGCGCAATGAGTTCCTTGCCGCTCTGGCTACAGGCATGCAGGCGCTTATGCCGATGATCCAGAGTGGGGGTTCGGCTGCTGCTGGTGAAATCCTCAAGTGGAATCTCGACGTTTACCGCCCGCCCCGTGCGCTCATGTCGTCTATTGATGAATGGATTGATACGATGAGCAACACGCCTCCTCAGCCCAACCCTGATGCGGAAAAGAACGCCGCTGAGGCTGAGTACAAGAAGGCCATGGTCGGGATTGAGACTAAGAAGGTCGAACAGGACGGCATGTATAAGACCGCCGAGATGGCCTTGCGCGAACGTGAGATTGGCCTCAAGGAGCAAGAGATTGCCTCTAAGCCCCAGACTGAGGCCATGAAGGAACAGATCAAGGCTGAGGGCAATGCGCAGGCCAAGCAGTTGGATGCTCAGGTTGCGGTGGCGCGTGAAGAGGCCCAGCTTGGCGCGGATATCCAAACAACGCAGCTTTCTCTCGATGCAGAAGCGGCCCTAGAGGCACAGCGTCAAATCTCTGAGGATGCGCGGTTTGCAGCCGAACAGCAGTTCAAGCGCGAGGAGTTGGCGATTGATACGCAGCTTGAGTACGACAAGCTAGATCAGCAGGCCGAACAGGCGCGACAGACAGCTATGGTTGCAGCCATGAAGCCAAAGGGTCCGACAAATGAGCGTTAAGACCAAAGGCCGTCGCGGGCTTATGCTTAATGTGAGGCTGGCTTATCCTGGCATTTTAGGCGGCGCTGTTCCGTCCATTCCTCCCGGCATGGCTCTTCTCACGGACGATAACGGCGTTTACCTCACCGACGATAACGGCAACTATCTCATGGGGGAGGCTACCTAATGGCCGCGCCACTGCCTAGCCGCACTCTCAGAGACTATCTGTCCACATTGCCCATAGGCCCCGGCGCTGGCGTGGTGGATCGAAACCTAGTCATTCGTACCGATCTTGCATCGATGTTGCAGGCTGTCCCTGCTGGTGGCCTAACAGGGCAGGTTCTCGGCAAGCTCAGTAACGCCAACCTCGATTTTACTTGGGTAAATGCTGGCGCTGGGGACATGCTCAAGAGTGTGTACGATCCGCAGAATAAGAACTCGGATGCCTTTGCCCGCGCTAACCAGACGGGGACGCAATCCGCTAGCACCATCACCGGGCTAGCAGCGGTTGCCACTAGCGGCGCTTATGCTGATCTGAGTGGGGTGCCTGCAATCCCGACCTATCTAGCGCCCCGCCTTGTTACGGTCGCCACAACTGCAACTCTAACCCCCAACGCCAACAATACTGACATTGCAGCCATCTCTGCACAGTCGGGGGCGTTGACGATTGCAGCCCCAACTGGCATCCCGGTTGATGGTCAATCGCTCATCATTCGTATTCGAGACAACGGCACAAACCGCGCAATCACATGGAATGTAGCATATAACGCCTTTACCTCGATTGATCTGCGAACCTCGACGGTTACGGGCAAGACGCTGTTGTTCCAGTTCATTTACAGTCTCGCTGAAACGCAATGGCAGCTTATCCATAGCAATGCATCATACGGGATTTGGAGCTAATGGCTGGTTTCCCTGTAGTGATCGCAACAAATGGCATCGGTGTTCCAGTCAGGCCAACAGCCGTCAACGCGCCGGTAATGTCGATTGCAGATAATGGCTTTGGGCTCCCTATCGTGCTGGATAACAAGGGAACGCCATTCATCGTTCAAGGCTTCACGCCGGTTAACTGGAATTTCCAGACAATCAACATGACAGCGGGAACGAACGGGCAGCATGTTGGGTACTCAACGGGTGCCGCAACCCTTCCACAGCCCGCTTTCGGCTCTATAAGTGCGCAACCTACAGCCTCAACCACGCTCCTGTCATTCTACAATGACACTGCAAGCGGACGCTATCTGGCGGTGTTCCAAAGCAACTACCTCCTAGCACTTCAGGGCCTAAAGGTTTCCATCGGCGGATTCCCAATTACCTCATATGAGACTGAATTGATCGGCGGCAATACGTGGGTACGGTTTGCGGCTGGCGTTGGCAATCTCACCCCTGCCGCAGTCTATGAATTGCTCTTTGGCTTTTAGGAGAGTGCATTGTCACGTCAAAGCATAGACATTACCGGCCCCGGTCCTCACGTTATCTTCACGCCGGGAACAAGCGAGTATTTCCTAGCGCGTGAGCTATTCCTGACGTTCGCTCATTCCGCTCCAACTAGCCTTAGGGTGTGGTTTTGGTCGGCAAGCAATCTAGTAGCTGGTCCATACTACGTGACTGATGGCGGGCAGATTCGATACAAAAGCTCAGACAGCCAGAACACCTACAAGAATGGCCCGGGTGAAGCTTTCGAAATTACGATGGACCCAGGTATGTCGGCTGCTGGCACTGTCGATTATGAGATTGGTGCGCTGTGATAAACCACTGGAGCGTACAGAACCCGATTGTCGGAAGGAATGGAGCCCAAGGCCCGCAGGGAGTCAAAGGTGATAAGGGCGATACCGGAGCAACGGGTGCGGTTGGGGCTACGGGGAACACTGGACCATCTGGACCTACTGGTTCAATCGGACCCATCGGCCCAGCCGGACCCGTTGGCGCGACAGGAAGCACGGGAGCAACTGGCGCTAAAGGGGATACTGGTTCACAAGGCCCGATAGGGCTCACCGGAGCCACAGGCACCGCAGGAACAAACGGCACGAATGGGACTAATGGCGCAACCGGCCCCGCTGGCCCCGCCATCGTCTCCGCTCCGACTGTGGTAACGCCCGCCTTTGGCACGGCTTACGCGGCATCTGTACCGACGAAACCTAGCTTTATCAGCGCCATGATCGACACTGCGTATACAGTGACAGTGATTGGTACGCAGGCCGATACCGTAGAGCTTCGCATTGGCCCCGTTCAGGCTCAGGTAGCAGCAGGAACGGGCGGAACGGCGGTAGCTACATTCCGCGCTTCCGTGACAGGCATTGCATTGGTTATCGGCTTAGGCATCGGGCAGCGCAATCAGTTGTCAGCATGGGTTCCTACAGGCTGGTTCTGGGCCCTTCGCCGCGTCTCAGGAACGACAGCAACAATTACATCAGCAACGGATCAGGCACTAGGATAATGGACAAACATTCGCTCTCAGACGGCGAAAAGCTCCGCGCAATAGGTATGTGGGTTTTTATGCGTAGTCTCGTGATCGCAGCGGCCTACGGGCTTATCAAGTTCGGGCAATATGCAGTGAGGTTCGTATGACCCGGTATAAATCAGTTCCGGGCGGTTTCTTGAATCTCGATACTGGCGAGGTTGAGCCAATCGTTTATCGCACATACGATGATCGCAACCCGCCCCCGCTCCCGCGCATCAACACTAGCGATGAGCAACCCGCGCTCATGAGCATGGCTGACGGTCAAATGTACACATCCAAAGCCGCTATGCGTGAGAGCTACAAGCCCGGTGGAAACCCTCAGGGGGCTACTTTTGTGGAGATAGGCGATGACCAGTCCTACAAGCAGCAAGCGCAGGCGAACCGCAAGCCAGATGAGAACCTGATACGTGAGGCGACAGAACGGGCCTTTGCCGATCTTAACGCCGGTCGCCTTGGCGAATAACTAAACCTCCCAACTCAGACAAGGGAAACAAAATGACCGAATTGAATACCGAACCTCTCTCCACGGTTATCGACAATGATGCGCCTGCTCCGGGGAGCGCAGAGTTTCGCCCTGATGCTCCAGCCCCAGAGCCCGTTGAGCCTGAAAAGCCCATGTCTCTTGAGGATGCTGTAAAGCAGGCCGCAGCCGAGACGAAGGAAAGCGCCGATAAGGAACCCAAGCCAAAGGTTGAGCCCAAAGAGGCAAAGCCAGAAGCCAAGGTTGAGCCTAAGCCTGAGAAGGTAGCACCTGAACGTGGCGATAATGGAAAATTCACTGCCAAACCCAAGGCAGAACTAGACCCCGAAGCTGGCGACCCAGCGGAAGGTGCGGAAGTAGAGCAGGAACGCGGCGAACCTCGTCCGTCTGAGGGCCGGGATATCAATCGCGCTCCTGCTCACTTCTTGCCACGCGCCAAAGAGGCATGGGCTGGGGTAAACCCGGATGTTCGCGGCGAAGTGCACCGCATGATGGAGAACTACGAGAAAGGCCTTGATGAGGGCCGCGAAGCCGTGGAGTACCGCAAGGAGCTTCGCGAGTTCGATGAGATGGCGAAGGGCGCGGGCACAACCGTAAAGGAAGCGCTTGCAAACTACACCAACATTGACAAGCTCCTTCGCGAAAACCCCGCTGCTGGTGTCGAGCGCATTTTGCAGTCCATCGGCGTCACTCCCCAGCAGTATGCCCAGCATGTCATGGGGCAGGCTAATCAACCCGCTCCGACGCAGGCAGACCGGCAAACTCAGGCGCTTCAGCAGCAAGTCCAAACCCTGACGCAGCAGATTCAGCAACTCACTGCTGGAACCCAGCAGGACCGAGAGCAGGCGCGTAATGCAGAGATTGAACGTTCCATCATCGCGCCGTTCAAAGCAGAGCATCCACGGTATCAGGAGCTAGAGCCCGATATTGCGTTTTTCCTGAACAGTGGTAAAGTGCCGTTCACACTTCCTGAACGACAGCGTTTGGAAGCAGCATACGACATGGCCGAACGGATAAACCCCGTTGGTTCCTATACCCAGCAAGAGCCGGTAGCCCCGGCACCGAATGCCCAGAGGCCGCTAAACCCGGCTGGCAGTAGATCCGTCAAAGGCGCACTTTCCTACGGGGCAGAAGTCCCGCGCAAGTCCGCCAAACTGTCACTCGATGAGGCAATCAAAATGGCGGCGCGATCCGTCAATGGTTGATCTCTAAACCCTAAGGGAATGTTACATGCCCATTAATCCGGTGCGTGCTTATCAGCAGACCCTCAGCGCCACTCTGGCCTATTACAAGCCGGGCATTGAGGAACTGGTCTACAACTCCAACGTGGTTTTCAATACCGTCAAGGAAAAGGGTAACTACCGCTCTTTTGACGGCCCTGAAATCCGCCATCACCTCCAGTTTGCCAAGCAGGGCACACAGTGGGCGACGGGCTACGATTTCCTCGAAAACCCGCCCATCGAACTGTTCAACGACGCTGTGTTCCAGCCCAGCGCCATCTACGCCCCGATCAGCTTCACCGGCACTGAAATCCGCGCTAACACTGGCGACCGGATGATTCCGCTTATTCGGTCCTATGTTCAGGCTGCGACTGAAAGCCTGAATGACGGTCTGGAAATCGCCATCAACGGCAATGGCACGTCCTTTAATGGTCGTGACATGGTTGGCCTTGGTGCTGCGCTTCCCATCGTCACCAATACTGGCGTGTATGGCGGTATCTCCCGCACCATTCCAGAATGGCAGACGACCACTTGGGACGCAAACTCTGCCTTCCCGACCATTGGCACTCAGGTTACTTCGACCACGATCCAGCCGATGCTTCGAGAAATCATGGGCCGTCGCATGAAGGGCAACCGTTCGGCTGACCTGCTGGTCATGTCGCAGGAGCACTTCAGCGCCCTTGAAAGCTCGATGGTCGCGCATCAGCGCATTGTCAACCAGACGCGCCTTGGCGCTATCGGGTTCTCTGCTCTGGAGTTCATCGGTTCGGGCCGTCGCGCTGATGCTGTTCTGGCTTCGGGCATTCGTGCTTCCATGCCAGCCAATACAACCTATGGCCTCGAAAGCCGTTCGCTGTATGTGTACTACCGCGATGAGTTCGCCTTTGATCGTCTCTTTGAAGGTGATGGTCAGATGCCGCTCAATCAAGATGCGCTCGCACAGTTCATCGGCTGGGAAGGTCAGTTCGTTCTGGGCAATCCTCAGTACAGCTGGCGCTTCTATGACTCGAATCCAGCCGCGTGATAGGAGAAAACACAAATGGCTTACCCCTTCCGCATTACTCCCTCGCTTGGTCCTGACGTTACTCAGAAGTTCGCGCCTGTCGCGTTCTATGATGGCGCTAACAGCATCGGCGCACCCTCCTACCAGCTTGGCAGCGTCGTTCGCGGCGTTGATGGGGGTGAATACTTCTGGGTCGTGGCGACTGCTGACATTGCAGCCACGGCTACTACCGGCACTCAGGTTACGATGACGCCCGCGACCAAGTCCATCGCAACCGGCGCGGGCGGTTTCTATACCCCTCCCGGCCTTGCGATCCTGACTGGTGAGGCTGTCCACGTTCGGCGTGGGGCGTTTAACGCCAACCCAACCTAAGACAAAGGGGCCGGGGTTCGCTCCGGCCTTTCTCTTATCTCAGACATAAGGACAACTTGAATGCAGACCGCTGAACAGGCAGGCATGACGCCTATTTTCTACACCTCTCAGGTTGAGGACGTTCTGGCCTCCCGTGAGGCTGGCCGTCCTATCTTCGTTGATGAGGAGCGCATTGAATACCGCTTCGCAGGCAACCGCAATTTCAACTTTCACGATCTTGCCCATGGCTTCCACGAGGAGCGGAACGGCGAAGTCATCACCCACGCCATGCGCTTCCCCGACCATTATCGGAAGTTTAAGGAAACTGGTGGCAATGAGGCTACGGGCACCCCACTCCAGAACCTCCCCGGCCTGACGGCTGTGCAGCTTTCGACGCTCAAGGCGCTGTCCATCTTCAGTATTGAAAACCTCGCAAGCCTTGAAGGGCAGAACATCAAGAACCTTGGTCCGCAGGGTCATTCGCTCAAACAGGCTGCGCAGAAGTATCTTGCCGCTGCCGGTGGCCGTGTGGATATGAAGGATGTACTCGCTCAGATCGCAGCCCTGCAAGCTCGCAATGATGAGCTTGTTCGTATGGTGCAGGAAAACCGTCCAGCGCCCATTGGCTCCGAAACGATTGAGCCTGACAGCACTGATGACCCGCGCACCGATGAAGAGCTAAAGCAGGCGATTTTCGATGCCTACGGGGCGCGCCCAAAGGGGAACCCCAACCGCGCTACTCTTCTGAACATCCTGAGCGAAACGCCGCCTAGTGAGGCATAATGAACATCCTCCAGATCGTGCAGTCAGCTAGTCTTGTTATCGACGTTGAGCGCCCGCAAGCGCTCTTTGCCAGCACTGATCGCACGGCTTTGGAGCTAACGAACACCGTCAACACGGCGGCGCTGCAAATCCTTGATGACTATGATTGGCAGCGCCTTATCCGTACTGCAACAATTGCTGGTGACGGGATTGCGACATCCTTCCCCCTCCCCAGCGACTATAGCCGCATGGTCAAGGATGCGTCCCTTATCGGGCCGAATTGGCGTTTCTACCCTGCTCAGCAAATGCAGGACTTCAATCATTGGCTTGAACTGATCGATTACCCCGTAGCGACATGGCAGCAGCGCTGGATGGTGTTCGGCGGCAATCTCAATGTCATGCCGATCCTGCCTGATAATATGCCGCTGTCCTATGGCTATATCTCAACCAGTATCGTGGTCGGGTCCGATCCATCAACGTTCACGGCTGACACTGACACGTTCGTTCTCGATGATGAACTGTTGCGCCTTTCGTTTATCTGGAATTGGAAAGAGGCCAAGGGCTTCGACTTCTCGGCTGATCTAGCCAAGTACCAGGAGCGCCTAGAAAAGCAGCGCTTCCGCGATGTTGGCTCTCGACAGACAATTATCGGCGGCGGAATTAGAGGCCGATACACCATGCCCGGAGCGTTCGGATGAGCCTTGTAAATCGCCTCGCAAGCATGAGTAGCAGGCAACCCCGGCCCCAAGCACAGCCCAAACCCCTCCCGGCCCCCATTGGGGGTCTTGTTACGTCCCAGAACATTGGTGCGATGGAGCCGGGGACGGCTATCGTGATGTGCAACTGGCGTCCGACGCGTACGGGGATTTCTGTGCGGGGTGGCAATATCAAACACGCCACGCTTGGTGCCGAACCTGTCGAGAGCCTCATGACCTATGTGGGGAATACGCGGGCAATCTTTGCGGCGTCGGGCGGCGGTATCTACGATGTGACCTCGCCTGCTGATCCTAACATTCCACCCGCCCCGGCTGTCACAGGCCAGACCTCAGATTATTACGCCTTTATCAATTTCGCCACGACAGGCGGGTATTTCATGCCGGTTGTGAACGGCACGGATGATTTGCAGCTTTATGATGGGGCGTCGTGGACGGCCATCAATGCCAGTTCGACGCCAGCGATTACGGGTGTGGCGACGGATGGGTTGACGCATATCAATGCGTATCGAAACCGCATCTATCTGGTTGAGGGGAATAGCCTCAATGTCTGGTATCTGCCGGTTGATAGCATTGGCGGCGCGGCTGCTGTTTTGAGCCTGTCGGGGATATTCAATAAGGGCGGATCGATCCTCTTCACAGCCACATGGTCCAGCGAAAGCGGCGCGGCTTCAATGCAGTCCTATCTTGTGGTCATGTCCACTGAGGGAGAGGCTGCTGTGTTTACTGGATCGTTCCCCGGCGGTTCTGACTGGTCACTGGTCAACGTCTATGACATTTCAAAGCCCATGGGTAAGAACGGTTGGTTTAGGGCGGGCGGTGATATCATCATTGCCACGGAAATGGGCATGGTTCCTGTTTCCGCAGCCCGTTACAAAGACCCCGGCGCTCTGGGCATGGATGCTATTTCGGTCAAGATCGAACCCACGTGGAATGAGGCTGCAATCTCTCGTGCCTCGCTTCCGTGGGAAATCGCCAAGGTCGATAGCAAGGACGCCTTTTACGTCAATACCCCTGCGACTGGAAATCAGCCCACTCTAACCATTGTAGGAAATCTCAAGACCGGCGCTATCTCCACCTATACCGGCTGGGATAATCGGTGCTTTGGCGTCCATAATCGCCAAATGTATTTCGGGTGCAATGATGGAACGGTAAGGCTGGCAGAGGTTGGCGGAACGGATAACGGACTGCCATACACTGCTCAGGCCGCATTC